>Ga0257125_1001001_pt1 | contig 32067 bp, 35 predicted proteins | sample SI106_200metaG_FD_190183 | JGI IMG/M metagenome (GOLD analysis project Ga0257125, IMG submission 190183) | Marine microbial communities from Saanich Inlet, British Columbia, Canada - SI106_200 | ecosystem: Environmental > Aquatic > Marine > Inlet | place: Canada: British Columbia | collected... | reverse complement strand
GATTTCAGTCACCTGATTTCAGTCACCTGATTTCAGTCACCTGATTTCAGTCACCTGATTTCAGTCACCTGATTTCAGTCACCTGATTTCAGTCACCTGATTTCAGTCACCTGATTTCAAGGAAAGGACAATCTGCTGCTATTCCCAAACCCAAAAATTGCGTTCAAACAAGGGAAAGATACAATCCCGAAAAAGACTAACCGGAATACTAAAATATCATTATAGATCAGCAGTCTGAACGGGAACAGGTGGGATTTCTGAGTAAAATCCTTTGTTAACCAACGCCGTACCGGACTTTCCGAGGAAAATTACATTTCTACCAAACAGCATATAGTATTTACTCGAAACGCCTTTCCACTACATTTAGATTTTTGTTGTTAAAAGTGCTTCAAAACTAACGATCTTAGCAAAAAATCCTGTTGCTTCAATATTTTCTGCAAGTCCGCCCGCGTATATCAACACCGGGCGTATTGAAAGTGTGGAAGGGTAGTTTAAGCGGTTGATTTTTTCTGATACTTCATCAATGACTGATCTTTCAATCTTCTTTCTAAATTTAATCTCACAAACATAAAGCGTATATTGCGTTTCAATCAACAAGTCGATCTGGCATCCTTTTTTTTGTTTCGTCTGTCTTTGAACATAGGGGCCCGAGCTAACGATAGTTTCAGGATTTATTTCAGCAGTGTGACAAACGGCAGGAATATTATTTAAGACAAGATTTTCAAATTGAAATCCCATAATTGTCTCCCATTCAGGCAGTGATTCCAAATTCTTACCATGGTATGTCCCAGACGTGATCTGCTCTGCAACGGGTTGTAAATACTTTATGTAAAAACGCAAATAGTTATCTGAAAGTCGGTACAAGGTATTTTTTTGAGATTTTTTCATACCAGGTTTTTTGGAGGCATGACGAGAGATGAAGCCTGACTTTGACAAATCGTTAAGATATTCACTTATCCGTCCACCTTTTTTCCAACCCATATGGGCAGAAATATCTTCGATTCCGAAAAAACCACTACTGAGTTTTTCAATGATGGTTTTATATATTGGAGCCCGCCTGCCAAATGAATCTCTGAACAATTCTTCAAACTCCTTGAAAAGATATCCCTCAGGCTGATAACAAAGCCTTTTTATGTTGCTTTCGGCTGATTTTGAAGGATCGATTTCTTCAAGATATTTAGGCACACCGCCTGCGATGGAAAGCAACTTCAGCTTTTCAATTGCAGAGACATTGTTCGCATATCGCCCCCAGAATCCATTGCAATGTGTAAGCGCAAGTTCCTTAACATTGATACTGACTGAAACCCGACCTCTGAAACCGGTGTTGTTCAAAATATTCCTTTCAATCCAGGAAGAAACCGATCCGCAAAGCACCAAAACAAGACGGGGATTCTTTGATAATTCAGTATCCCATGCAATTTTAAGAAACCCAGCAAAATCTTTCTCACCTGATGACATCCATGAAATTTCATCCAACAGAACAACTGTTTTTGACTTACCGATTACGGAATTCAAGAGACTGAATGCCTGTGACCAGGTTTCAGGAAATATTTGAGGCAACGCTGTATCTTTAGAAAGCTGGATCCCAAATGCTTCCAATTGATGTTTTTTTGTTATTCCCGGTCTTGGTGCCAGCCCTTGTATTGAAATAAATTTAGTAGCCTTCTTTCCGAACTCTTCGATGAGCCTGCTTTTCCCTATCCGCCTTCTTCCTTTGCACACCGCAAGGGATGCTTTTTTCAAATCGAATAGCGCCCCAAGCGTTTTTAATTCTTGCTCTCTGTTGAGAAACATTTTTCAGCCTTCAATTGATTATATCATAAATTCAGATTAATATGTTTTTACATTCCTCACGTTTATCTACCCTAAGGTATGCCAACCGTCAACAGTTTTGTGTCACTAAATTTAATTTTTTGCGATATGGTGACACATATTAGTGGATTTTAAACTGTCACTATATTCTGCTTTTCACAATATAGTGACAGTTTTTTTAATAAAAAAAGTGTCACCAAAATTTCGACCTGTGAAATCAGGTGACAGCATACCTATTTTGACAGGGTTGAAATCAGGTGACAGCATACCTATTTAGATAATTGGTATGCTGTCACCTGATTTAGTCACCTGATTTATAGATAATTGGTATGCTGTCACCTGATTTAAATGAGAGAAAATTCGTAGATATGACTCTTTTGCGACAGAACTGTGGTTTTTGACATATACCTAATTTTTAGGTACAAGTGAACTATGGAATATACAATTATCATAAAAAAGAGGGTTCTCAAGGGATTAAAAAAACTTCCTGAATTCACCCAGGACAAATTTGAATATCTTATTGAAAGTTTAAAAAAAGGTGGCCCGGTTCAGCCTGCGTGGCCGAACTATTCCAGAATTGGAAAGAATGAATTTCACTGTCATCTGTCACACTCTTGGGTGGCATGTTGGAAGCACGAGAAAAACACTATAATAATCGAGGTATACTATGTTGGCAGTCGTGAGAAAGCCCCATACTAAAATACCAGTTTTTGAAGTCCGGGGAGAAATCCCTGAAGAATTACTGAATTATATTAAAAAAGAAATGAAATATACCGTTGATATTGACGATGATGATGGGGACGAATACGTTGATATCACTGAAACCGACTGGTACAAAGAGAGGAAAGCAAACCGCTCACCCGGCCAGGCCGTGCGGGTTTATCGTGATAATTTCGGTTTTACTCAAGCAAAGCTTGGGGAAAAGCTCGGCGGGTTGTCCCGGCAGAATGTTTCCGATATGGAAAATAATCGGCGGGGAATCAGTAAGGATATAGCCAAGAAGCTTTCAAAAATATTCAAGGTTCCTGTTGATCGGTTTATCTGATGGTATTGGCTTTTTCGATATCTTAACGGTTCCACCGGTATTTTAACGATATCCCCGATATACTACGAATGGATTTTCAGCTAAATTGCAGCAGCTTCTTGGCCGCTTCCTGTACACGCATGCCCTCCTTTACGCCACAGTTCACAGCCAATTCGTTTACACTCGATACAATACCATTTTCCCATGCATCCCTGGCATCGCCGATGCTTGCGGTCATGCAGTCGACTGCGGCGGCCGATTATCGTGTCGGCGAGAATAACCCTGCCCGACTCATTTTCCAGCACGACTGCTGTATCTGATACTTTAACTGCCTGCTCTTTGGCTTTAAACATCAAACGGGCTGTCTCCTTGACAGGCACCCCGATTTCCACCCCTGCGTCGCTTGCCTTTTGGTTGAGAGCTGAAATACGGCCGTGGTTGTACGTGTCTTCGCCTTCACCGATGTGGGCGCTCATGCCGTCGACGGCAGCAGCCAGAGTACCCAGAGCCTGGAAAAGTGGCAGACCGGATATACCCGCATCATTTTTACCCCTGCCGGCGTCATGCAAGACAATTCCAAATGGTTCAAATTTGGCGACATAGCGTGCGGCAAATTCAGAACAATGTGATCCCGCCACCACGATTTGACCTTTATCAGCCGCCGATACCGCGGCCCCCGAATCCATAATTACAAGCTCTCCCCAATCTTCCTTCTTTACGATCCGTTTTCCGGATTAAAAAAATTATGCCTGTTTTACTTCTTATTATAAATCAATCCATTACCTCCGCAGAGGTTCAAATCCTCTCACTCCAACCACATGGTCAGTGAACCCTTAGGGCTTACCACGTCAGGCCTGACACCATTTTACCTATCATAATACCACGCTCATTTTACCTTCGTACGTACACTCTCGTGGAATGAAAAAAGCAAAATGCCTTCAAAGCATATATTCACAGCGCATCCAGCCGTAAATGAAGCGTTTTTTTCATACGTTATGTCAATTGAGTTTTTCAGTTTTAACGCCTAACATTTTGACCATACACCTTTCAGGTTGACAATGTGCATAAGTTGTGTACAATGTGTTTGAAATAAACCTATACATAGGAGACATGATGAGAACTAATATTGAAATAGACGAAAATTTGTTGGAAGAGGCCTTTTCCGTCAGTCATTTACGGACCAAGAAGGATCTAATTCACGAAGCGTTACAAGAGTATGTCCGCCTAAAAAAAAGAAAGGATCTAACTGAACTTGCCGGTTTTATTGAGTTTGATTCCAAATTTGATCATAAAAAAATGAGAGAAACCAGATCATGATAATCGTCGATACGTCTGTTTGGATAGAGGTTTTGAAGGATAAATCTGGATTAGTAGTGGAACGGTTCAAATCGATTGTCGGTTTCAATGAAATCCTGTTTTGTCGTTTTGTGCAGCTTGAATTGCTCCAAGGAGCTAAAAACGAACATGAGTGGAAAAAGCTTGATCAATATTTAGAAACTCAATATTACCTTGAAGCTGGAGAAACAACATGGAGAAAGGCTGCGTTTATCTATTTCAGTCTTCGAAAACAAGGTTTGACAATTCGTAGTCCCATTGATTGTTGTATTGCCCAGATAGCCATCGAAAATAGTGTAACGCTAGTCCATCGTGATCAGGACTTTGTGAGGATCAAGGATCATTATCCGTTGGATCAAATGTATTTCGAAGTCTAAGAGAATCAACTTTACATATGAACTGACCCGGCTTGGATTTTCTTCAACAAGACAGATCACAAGAGCTTCCTGTAAGGTCACCCATTAAAGTGTTAGTCAACAATAATCACACTCGTCCCTGCAAAAAAAGTGGTTGTTTTTTCGCCCCAATCCGCACCTGTTATTTCTTTCTCTTTTGCACGTTCACAGTCGATTTCCCGGATTCGTGACGAGGATATGAACCGCATTGCGAACGCGGGGATGTACAGATGGCGTGCGGAATATTGAGGAGTCAAAAAACCACTTGACAAGAAAGTTTTGGATAGTCACTATAAGTTAGTGAACGTTAACTATTATTTTAACAAGATTTGATTTTTGATTTTGTATTTCAACATCAACCCCCCGAGAGATCATTGTGGAAAAGATGACAGACCGACAGTCACAGATAATTGCGGAGTCGATCAATCTTATTTCTGAAAAAGGCATTCAGGGATTGACTATCAAAAATCTCGCCAAAAAAATTGAAGTCACGGAACCGGCCATCTACCGCCATTTCGCCAGCAAGATGGATATTTTAGTGACCATACTGGACACTTTCAAACTGGAGAAACAGGTCGTCCTGACAAAAATTGCAGTCAACAATATCTCGGCTATTCAAAAATTGGAAGAGATCTTTACCTACCATTTCAGTTCCTTTAACCGGAACCCGGCGATGGCGGCCGTAATTTTTTCAGAAGAAATTTTTAATAATGATGATCGCTTGTCAGGGCGAGTATTGGCCATCATGGAAACCAGCCAGCAAATCATGCTTGGCATCCTGGACAACGGACAACACAACGGTGAACTCAGAAACGATATTTCTGCAGAGCAGATCGCACTGGTCTTGATGGGATCACTGCGTCTTTTGGTGAAACGTTGGCGACTCACGGGCCTCTCTTTTGACCTTGAAAAAAAGGGGGATGAACTATGGCATTCACTCAAAAAGATGATCGCCCCGGATTAAACCGATACTGAGGGGAAAAACCCATCACGTCATCCAGATATTCTCAAGGGGTACGTTTTAATCAAAAGTTAGTTAATGTTAACAAACAGCATGGATAAATAGTATGGAACAACTATTCAAAAAAACAGTCGCTCACCCCTGGATCATCTTATTGATCACGGTGGTTCTTTCAGTGGCATTCATGGGAGTTATGAAGTCCCGCTCACGGATGGAAACGGATCTGGACAAATATATGCCTCAGGATCATCCGGCTTTTGTGTACAGCGACCTGGCGGAAGCACAGTTCGATATCAAGGACGGCATTATCATCGCGATTGAGAATCAGGACGGCATTTACAACTCCGGAACGATGCAGAAGGTGAAGGACCTGACCCGAGCGCTGGGAAAGTTCAAGGAGATTAATAAAAATGATATTACCTCCTTGTACACAGCAGAGAATATCATAGGGACAGAGCAGGGACTGGAGGTCAGAGCGTTTTTTAAAAAAACGCCCAAAAGCGAAACCGCACTGAAAGAAATGCAGGCTGCGGTTTTTTCAAACGAGATGATATATGGGCGTCTGGTCTCAACTGACGAAAAAGTGACCGTGATCATCGCGGAAATTGACGATGATGTTTTCTCCCAGTTGTTTTATAGCCGGATTCTGGAGTTGGCTGAGAAATTTCAAGGACCGGACAAAATCCATGTGGCCGGCCGGCCTATTGTCGAAGGAACTATGGCGTATCTGGGTCCTAAAGACATGAAAAAGATGGTACCCATCGTTATTCTGGTCATCATTCTGGTTTTATGGCTGGTCTTGCGCAGCATTAAAAGTACGGTGTTTACCCTGCTGGTGGTAATGTTCAGTACCATTTGGACTTTTGGGTTGATGGCGGCATTCGGCGTCCCGGTATATGCTGTTTCTACTATGATTCCAGTTATGTTGATTGCCATCGGTGTGGCGGACGGCATTCACCTGTACAGCCATCTCCATCTCTATATGTTGCAGCATCCGGACAGCGGAAAGAGGGAGGCGGTCCTGGACATGCTGACGGGGATGTGGAAACCGGTTGTCATGACTTCTGTCACAACAGGGATTGGATTTATTTCACTGGTATCTTCCCAGGTATATCCGATTAAATATTTTGGTTTGTTTACCGCTTTCGGTGTCATGGCGGCCATGGTTTTTTCGCTGGTATTGATCCCTGCGGGCATCATGATCTTCGGGCTTCCGGGATGGAAAACGCCCCCGGGAAAAGTGGCCTCTGAAAAGTCCCGTTTCAGTTATCTTTTTGCCGAGAAAGTCGTGCAACACAAATATCTGACCTTTGTCAGTACCGTGATGATCATTGCCCTGTCACTCACCGGTATCAGTAAAGTCTGGATTAACTCCAGTTTTCTGGAGAAGTTTGAAGCAGACAGCGACATTGTACTTACCGATAAATTCATCAATGAAAACTTTGGCGGGACCTCCAGCCTGAATGTGATATTTGAGGGAAAAGAGAAGGACTCGCTGAAGAGTCCGGTTGTCCTTGAGATGATCGACCGCCTTCAAACCGAGGTCGAAAAACTTCCGGTTGTGGGCAATTCGTTTGCGCTGACCGACTATCTGAAACGGATGAACAAGGTGCTTCACGCAGACAGCCCCGACTTTGACAACATCCCCCCGTCCAGCGAACTCATTGCCCAATACTTGCTGCTGTATGAAATGTCCGGCGATCCGGATAATCTCTGGAAAGTCGTTGATTATCAGTACAAAAAAGCCAACCTGACCTTTCAGCTGAAAAGCGATAACTCAAAGGCAATCAACAGTGCGATCGCCATTATCGAAAACCACATTCCTGAGTTTCAAAATCAGGGTATCGAGATTAAATATGCAGGATCGGGATATAAGGGGCTGGTTTTCGCTGATTTAATTCTGGAGGGACAGATCATCAGTCTTTTGATGTCACTGGTTATTGTCATTGTTTTGCTGGCATTGATGTTTAAAAACATTGGCCTTGGATTTATTGGCGCAATACCTATTGCGATCACAGCGGTCATCAGTTTTGGGGTTATGGGCCTGCTCAATATTCCATTGAGTACGACCACAGCCCTTGTTTCCAGTATCGCCATCGGGATCGGAATAGATTATGCGGTTCATTTTATTGAACGATACAAGATACATGCTATCGAAACAGGAGATAAAGAGACGACAATTCGGGCCACCATGCACCATTCCGGACGGGCGATTATTTTTAATGCGGTGGTTGTCATTGCCGGATTTCTGGTCCTGCTGTTTTCTGTTTTTCCGCCCAACCGGTCACTGGGCGCACTGGTCTCCCTGAATATGTTCACGAGTTTCCTGGGAACCGTCACCATCATGTTCCTGGTACTGGTCATGTCAAATATCTTTTTTAGACACCCTGCCAGTGAAAAAAATATAAAAAATTGAATTCCAAGACACGATTTCGAACGAACCTTAAAGGATCGTTCATAAATAACTTCACATAATCTATTTGCAAAAGTCCCTAAAGTAACGGACATTTTGCAAACAGAATGTGACAGCAACGTGTTTCCTTTTCACCAATTGGAAACACTTGACTAATTTATGAGCCGACCCTAAACCAATGAGGACTAAATGAGAATAATGAAAAAAGCACTGGTAATCGCAGTCGTTATGATGACTGTTCCATTCCTGGCCCTGGCCGGGGAAGCTATAACAGGCCAAAAGGCGATTGAAAATGTCTACAATCGCCCGGCAGGTGACGATATGCAGTCTGATTTGACCATGACATTAACCAATTCCCGCGGGCAAAGCAGGGTCCGTAAGATGGCGCAGTTTTCAAAAGACTTTGGCAAAATTGAAAAAAAGATCATGTTTTTCAAATATCCCGCCGATGTGCGCGGCACCTCTTTTATGACCTGGTCATATGATGAGGCTGGTAGAGATGATGATCAGCGGATCTACCTGCCGGCTTTAAAAAAAGTCAAGCGCATATCCAGCGACAGTAAAAGTGACTATTTTATGGGATCTGATTTCACCTACGACGATCTGGGAGACCGCCATCCCGCGGAAGACATTCATAAACTCCTCAGGGAAGAGATGATTGAGGGTGAATCCTGCTATGTCGTCGAGAGTACCCCAAGGGAAGATGAGTACATCTATTCCAAAACAGTTACCTGGATTATCAAGGACAAATGGATCGACCTGAAAAAGTCATTCTACGATGAAGACGGCGACCATCTGAAAACATTAATGGTCAAAAAATATGAGAATATCAGCGGTTTCTGGATCATCACGCATAGCCAGATGAACAACATCCAGAAAAAACACACCACCGATATGCAACTGAGCAAAGTCAAGGTCAACAGTGGTATTGCAAATAGACAGTTCACGGAGAGAATGATGCGACGGGGCGTACGATGAAGAAAATAACATTATTGGTTCTGGCACCCTTGCTGCTGTTGCTGGGCGGGGTACCTCCAGCGGCAGCACAATCGACAACATTTACCGGATATGTCAGAAATTATACTGCCATTCTTCTAGAGGGGGACCAGAAATACGCTATACTCCAGGATACGCTTGATCTTAAAATCGAGCACTCCCGAGGTAAGGTCGATTTCAAGGCAAACCCGTATATCAATTTTTTTCATAACAAGGAGACGGAGATCGATTTAAGACAATCCTATCTGGATATTATGTTGGACAGTGCTGATTTTCGAATCGGGAAACAACAGATCGTCTGGGGCAAAGCCGACGGCGTATTCATAACAGATGTCATCTCGCCGAAAGACCTGAGTGAGTATCTGCTGCCTGATTTTGAGGAGATACGGCTCGGTGTTCAGGCACTGAAGATCGACTACTATATTGGGGATCATACGATTGAATTTGTCTGGGTCCCGGATTTCACACCTACGAAAACACCAGCAACAGATTCAATCTGGTACGTAAAACCGGAATTTTCTATCTCCCCAACCTACGACTATTCAAAAAAGGAGGTCCCTTCAAATTTTGGTAACAGTGAGATTTTTTTAAAATTCTCAGCAATCACATCGTTGATCGATTTTGAGATTATGGCCGGCTCCATGTGGGACGATGACCCGACAATGCATATCAATCAATCCATCGATATCAGCACCAACCAACCCGTTTTGAGGGTAACACCTGAGCACCACCGGCTCGAACTGGTTGGCGGGAGTTTCAGTACATCGATCGGCGGATTTGTGGTTAGAGGGGAATCAGCATTCTATAACGGAAAATACTTTCGCTCAGAAGACCCTGCCTTAAAAGACAAAGTGGTAGAAAAGGGCTACACCCACTCTCTGTTGGGCTTGGATTTTACCATCTGGAACACTAGAATGAGTGTTCAAGTTATCGAACAACAGATTCAGGACTACGATGAACAAATCGTCAGCGATGAAAAGCAGGATACAGTGACAATCCTGATAAGCCGTGATTTTCTGCGGGAAACTCTTAAACTGGAGCTGTTCTCCTACTTCGATCTGAATAATGCCGGATCACTGTTACGGCCAAAAATGGCCTATGATTTGATTGACGGCTTTCAGATTCTCGCTGGTTTCAATATATTTAACGGTAACAAGGGGAATTATGGTCAATACGATGGGAATGATATGGTTTTCGCCAAAGTCAAATACAGCTTCTAAATCCTCATTCCTCCTTTCAATTCTCCAACCAATTTATTTCGGGGACTCGCTTGCCTTCTCATCAGCGAATGAAAACAAAATTAATCGCGGCTTTGAACTCGAACCGATTCGTCCTCCCAGTGAAGCAAACCAGATTACACCGGATAATGTCGAACAATTTACTGCAGAAGTCATGAAACGGTTCATCTGAAGAATTCGGGATGTTACTTGATTCAGAGCAGGTGATTCCGAGGGCTACTCCAATTTTGGGAAGAATACCTTGACCACAGAAAAGTAAACTCCTATCCTGCTAAGAGTTTCACAGGAAGATAATAAAAGCAGAAAACGGGAGAGATATGTTAACGTCAAATGTGGATTGGGCTTGGCCCTGGTGGACTGTCGTCGTCAGCCTAAATGTAATTCAAGTAGTCGTTTGTTTTCTTTTGGCACGTCGCGCATTTATTGTACCTGATAAAACCGATTTGGTTTACCGAACCCGCATGGTTTGGATGGGCACCGTATTCACGCTGGTGGCCGCTTATCGTTCGGTGTTTGTGTCTCGTTATTTTAGTCAAATGGGGTGGTTTGACAGTATTGCGAATAGCGTTCTCTTAATCCGTTCGTTTGCCTTTTTTGCCGAGCTCTCTTTTGCGGGTTTGTTTGCCCTGGCCATGCTTCAGTTCAACAAAGACCTACCAGAACAGACTAAAAAGAATCAAAGCAGCATCGCGACATTCTTCAAAGCAAAAAGCCCTTACTTTCTGTTTATCTGTATCTTCATCGCCCAATTCTTTGCCTACGGTGGCCTGATATTCAAGAGCCATTTCCTGTTTGCGATAGAAGAAACGCTCTGGTCGCTCGGCTTTGTATCCATATTGCCATTGGCATACTTTCAGCTGCGCAGAGTGTTAGCGGTTACAGATACTGAAGTAGTTAAACAGGTAAAAATGCTTCGTGATTCAGCGATCCTGATTTTTGCCTGGTGTGTAATTTATTGCTGCTACGGGATATTTTACCATTTGCCCTTAGAAAATTGGCCGGGTGCCTTGGCGCAACTGAGAACTGGAGAGCCGGCCATAAAAACTGGTTTAGTTGCAGTCAAAGATGCACTGTGGAACGTAAATGAGTCCAAGGAATACGCCGATTGGGGCTTTGGATTCTTACTGTGGCATTCAACTTACTTCACAATTTGTGTATGGATTGCACTCGGTTTGATAAGAGCGCCCAGGGCGTTAGTGGAGGATATCAGAATTTCCTCCTCAAATTTAGTCTCTCGTAAAGTCTAACCAACCCGCAAGACCAACTGCCGCATACCTGAATTCAGGAGAAAAAAACAGTGAACTATGAAACCTTACTCTACCAGGAGAACGACCATCTTGACCTTTTGACATTTTAATTGTCGTTGTGAGCAGAGCAAGGCAGGGACAACGAAATTCAAGCTTGTCAAGAGACACATCAGAGGAATAAACATTATGCGCAAAACAAAATGGACAACCGACAACATGCCCGCTTTGACGGGTAAAGTCATCATCGTAACCGGCGGCAACTGCGGCTTGGGCTACGAATCAGTCAAGGCCTTCGCCGAAAAAGGTGCAGAGGTCATTCTGGCAAGCCGCTCGGTCGAAAAAGGCGAAACGGCCAAGGCAGAAATGGGCAGCGTCAAAGGCAAAATCGTGGTCATGCCGCTCGATCTGCAGGATCTGGCTGCGGTCAAAAAATTTACGGCCGACTTCACAAAAAACTACGACCGTCTGGATGTGTTGCTGAACAATGCCGGCATAATGACGACTCCCTATTTTCTAACCAAAGACGGCATTGAAGGGCAGATAGGCGTGAACCATTTTGGACATTTCGCACTGACCGGTCAGCTGCTGGATTTAATTGCCAAAACGCCAGAATCGCGGGTGGTAAACGTCAGCAGTATGGCCCATGTAACTGGCAAAATGAACTTCGAGAACCTGCTTTTCGAAAACGGAAAGGAGTATACACCCATGAAATCGTACGGACAGTCCAAACTTGCTAACTTACTGTTTACCTACGAGTTACAGCGATATTTTGAAGCCAAAGGCATCGACAGCATTGCTGTTGCTGCCCACCCGGGGGTTGCGCATACAAACCTGGTGCAGCACATAGAAAACAAACTGATATTCAAGCTGTTCAGTCCCGTTTTAAAGCTGCTGGCCCAGCCCGCCGCCAGGGGGGCTCTCCCCCAGATCAGGGCTGCCGTCGATTTATCTGTCAAAGGCGCAGAGTATTATGGCCCCATGGGTTTTAAAGAAATGGGAGGGCATCCGGGGCTGGTGAAATCAACGCGGGCGTCGCATAGTCGGGAGGATGCTAGAAAGCTCTGGGATATTTCTGAACAATTAACCGGCACCACCATACTATTTTGAGGAAGCACAGGATCAAATCCGGCCTAAATCGTGGAATGTTAAATCTGTCTCACCTTTAGGCAGCGGTATTAAAAAAACCGGTTTTCTCACTCGCCGCAGAACCTTTTGGGTCATGCTTCCTAAATCTGTATCCCTTATGATCCCCTTTCCATGGGTTCCCATGAGGATTGCGTCGCATTCCAACTCATCCATCTTCTTGAGTATTTCATTCGCCGGATAGCCTTTACAGATTTCTATGGATTCAATTCTGTCCATGGATTCAGGATCATCTTTAAGCTCCCGATCGCAGAATATCTTCATTCGCTTGTGGATTCGATCCATCGTATCGGCTATCTTTTTTTCTGAAAACGACTTTTGTTGCTCTTCATCAAAATAGTGTTGCAACATAGCCTGGGCAGTACTAGACAACTCTTCCAATACGTGCAGGATGATGATCTTGGCATCATGTTTTTTTGCAAAACTCATGGCATAACGAAATGCATAGGTAGAATTCTCGGAAAGGTCTGTAGTATAAAGAATTTTTTGAATTTCAGGCATCATGGTATTAGCTCCTTATTTTTATGTAGCATCTCATAACGCATGCCACCAAATTAAAATCCGTATAAACACCTTATATTCAAATAGTTAAACTGTTTAATGGTCATCAAGGTTTATGAAAGAGCCTGCTCTATGTCTAGGTTGCCGCATATCCGCAACGGGACGCAACAATAAACTTTATGTGAATCTGTAAATCACTACGACCAGCGGCGTTATCCAGTCAGTTTCAAATTTCTGTCAGGCTTTGTTGATTTCATTTTTTATGCTTTCTGCCAAATCCAAAAGATTCTTTACAACGATTGTTGGTTTGAATTCCCAAGGGTCAAAAATGGATTCTTTTGAGCGTTGAACCCACGCAGCACGCATGCCGGAAGAAATAGCCCCTATAACATCAAATGGATTACTGGAAACCAGCCATGCTTGTGCGCCAACTGGACTGGCGCGCTTCAAGCCCCTGCGAAATGAATATTCAAGTTGTTTTTCCCGCCACAGGCGAGAGAACTCTGTGGCCTGATCGCCGATCAGTTTCTCAAGCAGGATCATAACACCATGTGTGTCAACCAGGGTTCCATACACATCAAATGCAAACGTCATAGCCATGTCTTTTCTCCAAAATTAGTAAGTTATTCGTGGCTTTAGAAAAGCTGGTGGTTGCTTACTATCCAACCATTTCTTCAATGATCTCTTTGCCGCAGAATAGTATATTGATTGCGGGAAAGCAAGAGTTCAATCATTGACCTTTTGGTCATTTGATGAGAGGTATCGATTAATACAGAGAGATTTCCTCAGCTTGAAGCTATAGCTGCCTGATCCGCAGGGGAATAACAGTGTTGAAAAAATAAACAGGAAAAACGAATGAATGACAAGATCTATGAGGAATTAAGCCAGCACCTTGACAAGATGCCTGCCGGATTTGCAAAAACCAAATCCGGTGCCGAACTCAAACTCCTGAAAAAGTTCTATACACCTGAGCAGGCTAAAATCGCGCTACAGCTATCCCCTATACCGGAGCCCAGTTCGAAAATTGCAGAAAGACTGGGAATGGACCTCCAGGAAGCCTCTGAAAAGATCGAACAAATGGCACGTGAAGGGTCGGTTTTCCGATATCGCACTGCCAAAGGCCCATTATACTCTCAAGCCAATTTCCTGATGGGGATCTATGAGTGGCACGTCCATGCCGTAGATAAGGAAATTGCTGGTTATGCGGACGACTACTATGAAGCTATGTTTGAACATCATTGGAAGGGCCTGGAGACCAAACAGCTCAGGGTGGTTCCTGTGGATCAATCCATTGATGGGAAAGACATGGTCAGCAGCTATCATGTTCTGCGAGATCTGGTGAAGGGAAACGGAAAAGGTCCATATGCAGTGGCTCCCTGTATCTGCCGGGTTGAGAAGATACATCAGGGATGCGAGAATTCCCGACCCTTGGATACATGCCTGACGTTTGGTGCCATGGCTCAATACTACATTGAAAACGGAATCGGAAAACAACTGACGGAAGACGAGTTGATGGACAAACTGAAGGAGTGTGAAGATGCAGCGTTGGTACCCTTTGCCACAAACTCCCAGGAAATTGCCAACATGTGCATGTGCGACGATTCCTGTCAGCTCTTGAAAAACCTGAGCAAGTTCGAAAAACCGGCAGAAGAGGTGCACTCAGCCTATTTTGCCGTCATTAATGAAGAGTTGTGTTCAGAGTGCGGCGAGTGTATTGAGCGTTGCCAGATGGGTGCCATTTCCGAAGCCTCTCGATCCGCCGGTGCGGATGAAATGGTTATGAAAGTGAATATTCATCGCTGTATCGGTTGTGGTCTATGCGTGCCGACCTGTCCAACAGAGGCAATAGAGATGCAGATAAAAACCCAGCTGCCGGACACACCGAAAACCGGAATGGATATGCACATGCGACTGATGCTCGAGAGAATGCAATCTGCCTGATCAACGGCTCGCAGCTCATTTCATTTTTTTGCCTTATCTCGGTTAAACTATCGGCACCGGTTCTCCTCTTTTCACTTTCTCCAACCGCTCCAGATCCCATCGCAGGTCGATCTCTTCAAACATGTCCCTGGCTTTCTCCAGGTACTCTTCTGCTGTGACACCGTTCAGGTTTTTGCTTTACTATTATTTGAATTCTTTTCTGATATCATTGCTAATAAAATCCAGTTTTCTTTTTACTCTTTCCTTTTCAACTTCAAGGCTTAAACGATATGACAACATTCCCATTCTAAAGCCAAGTTTCTTTCCTGCTTCAAAGAATCTTTCTGTTTCCAAGTGTAAACGTTTACCATTTACGAATACTGTTGCTGACAAAATGTCTAGAATAAAAATCAATTTGTCTGGGTTAGTTATTTCTATTTTTTCAAATTTTGGATTAATTCCTCTTTTAATTAATGCAAAAAGCTCTGAAAGAAACTCCAAAGGTTCTTCATCTAAGAAGGTCTTAAATAAATTTTTAATGAAGTCAGTTTGACTCTCTTTAAAAGAAGTATCTGCCAGAATAATCGAGGCTACCGTTTTAGCAAGCCATTTTTGCTCATTTGGCAATAAATTATTTATACTTTTAATCATATCTCGTTATTTCCATTAGTTTTTAATCAGAATGAAACTTGTCTTCTTGAATGGTTGAACCATATAATTTTCTTTTTATTTCGCTTTCAACCTCTCCAACTGCTCCAGATCCCATTTCAGATCCATCTCTTCAAAAAGCACTCTGGCTTTCTCCAGGTATTCTTCTGCTGTGATGCCGTTGGGTTGCCTGTATGTTGATTTTGGTTCTTGGAGACGTTTGCCGACTTCGAAGTATGTACCTGAGAGCTCCAGTCTGGCTTCCATAGAGTTGATTGACTGTTCCTCCGCAATTGTGAACTTTATGAATGAGGATCTCCAGCACTTGATTCATGATTGAATAAGGGTTGGCTCAAAAATTACTCAAGTGTTTCCCCATTGACGGAAAAGGAAACACTTGAGTAAATTTTGAGCCAACTCTAAAGTAATTAGCCGATTCTAATTTTCATTGTTTTCCAGACCCAGGGAATCCAGAAGCTCACTTATTTTGGTGAGATCTGCTGGAAGGATGATATTGGTGTTTTCTTTCGCCAGTGCGCCGATTTGTGAGAGGTATTTCTGACTAACCAACATTTTGATAGAATCCAAACCAAATTCACTGGCAACTTGTTCCCCGACTTGTTCGATTGAAACAGCTGTTGCTTCAGCAATGGCTTTGATCGCTTGAGCTTTACCTTGCGCCTCGTTGACCAATTTTGTTTTTTCTCCTTCTGACATATTAATCAATTCCATTTTAATACCCTCGGATTTGTTAATCCGGCTCTGTTTAACACCTTCAGATTGAGAGATGGTAGCCCGTTTTTCTCGTTCCGCCGACACCTGCTTTTCCATAGCCTCTTTGACGCTGGCAGGCGGGACAATGTTTTGGATTTCATAGCGAAACACCTTGATTCCCCAGGCGATACCCGCTTCTGATAAAGCGCCAACCACCTTTGCACTGATCACATCCCGCTCTTCAAAACATCGGTCCAGATCCAGGGTTCCGATTACTGATCTTACTGTTGTCTGCGCCAACTGAACGGTAGCCGCTCGATAATCAGTTATCCCATAACTTGCTTTTTCAGGATCGGAAACAGCAATATACATCACGCCGTCCACTTCCACTTTAACATTATCCTGCGTAAAACACTCTTGTGGAGGAATATCAATGGTTTCTTCTTTTTGATGATGGATAAACGCGACTTTATCAAAGAATGGCATCAATGCATGGAAACCCGGACCCAATGTTTTATTGTATTTCCCGAGTCGTTCGACAATGAAAGCGATCTTTGTAGGCACGATTCTGATGGATCGGATGAATTTAAATATCACAAACAAAAAGGCGATACCCCAGATACCAAAAGTGGCATATTCCATAATCAGGTCAATATTCATAGCTCCTCATATATTGGATTTAAAGTGATTATTCACTGTCATTAACTTAAGGAACAGTCATCCTGAGGCGTTCTTCGCTGCAAGTTTCGGGAATTCAGTGACAAAGGATCTCCTCAAATTTAAAGAGATTCTTCGCGTTGCTCAGAATGAAATAACTCAGTAAAGATCGCATAATAAGTTCATGACATTGAGTGATTATTATTTAGAACCCAAAGGATCTAATCTTTATTCTTGTCCTCCGTGATTTTACTGATCCCTTCGAACAAGCCCTTAATATTGGCTAATTGGGAAGGAACAACCGTAACTTTTGAGATATTCACGATTTTGCCAAATTCATCAATAAACTGTTCGATGAGTTTTACTTTCAAAGCCTCTTTACCGCCTGGTTTTGCCAGTGCTTCTGAAATACGTTTTACACTAAAAGCAGTCGCTTCTGCCAAGGATGAAATCTCTTCAGCCTTTCCCTCCGCTAGATTTATCTGACTTTGTCGTTCTCCCTCTGATATGTTGATTTTCTCTTGTCGGTCAGCTGTTGAGAGATTGATAGTTGCTTCCTTTTGAGCAGTTGCCAGTGTGATCTCAGCCCTTTTCTGCCGTTCCGCCTCCATTTGCTTTTCCATGGTCTCTATCATGTGGCGCGAAGGGGAGATGTTTTTAATTTCATACCTTAAAACCTTGATTCCCCAGGGATCAGACGCCAGATCGATTTCCCGGACAATGTTTTCATTGATGGCATCCCTTTCCGAAAAGGTATGATCAAGATCCATTTTACCAATTTCCGAACGCATAGTAGTCTGTGCCAGGTTGATGCTAGCCCGTTTGTAATCACCAATGCCGTAGCTGGCCTTTTCAACATCCATCACTTTCAAGTACACAACCCCGTCCACCTCTACCTGAATATTGTCTTTGGTAATACAGTTTTGGCCTGGTATATCCAGTACTTGCTCCCTGATGTCATGTCGGTAGGCAATCTTATCAAAAAACGGGATCAGAAAATGAAAACCCGGCAGGAGGATTTTATTAAACTTCCCTAAACGTTCCTTAACCATCGACTGATGGGCGGGAACCACTTGAAAGGTTTTTAAAACAACCAGCAAAACAAGCAAAAGAACGATAGTAGTATAAAACATGGGCTTCTCCTCTAGGTTAGAATGAGGTTTCATCTGAAAAAAGGATCGATACTATTCCTCATTTTCTGCTTGATTTTCATCGAGCTGGTCTTTTTCAAAGGGCTCGACGATCCAGACCAGGTTGTCGCGCGTAACAATTTTTGCCTTATCGCCCGCTGGAATCAGCTTCGCACTGGTTGTTGCCTGCCAGGAAGTTCCGCGAAATCTGATTCTTCCCTTGTTATGGCTCACTGATACGTCCTCAATGACATCAACAACCTGCCCAAAAGCTTCGTAATCTTCATCTATCTTTTTATATTTAGCGTCTCCTGGTAGCAGCTTCTTGGTAAATTCCCGCAGAAAGAAAACACAAAATAGGGAGACAATGAACCACGTCGTAAACCCTGGAAGAATATTCTCTAAGAAGCCGAGTTTATACCCTAAGGCAACAACAAGTGCTGATAGACCAAGAAAAAAAGTGATCATCCCAGGGACCACGATTTCACTTGCAATGAGAACACCACCTCCGATTACCCATAACCAGATCAACGTATCAATATCCATTAGTCGAAATACTCCCAAGTCGAAAGTTATCCGTGAACGCGTGTTTTCCGCACCGACATGTTTACTTCTCAACCATCGCATACCGGAAAATTTCCAAACGTACAAGTTTGATTTGAAAATAACAACAAAAAAATTCTGATTCTATTTATAATTTCCAGCCCAAATCACAGCCCTATTCAGCCCATTCTGTAATGACATCAAAGTAACTAAATGGAACTTCTGGGGCACACGAATCTTCAGATAAATTCCTTAACAAAAAATGAAATAGGCATGATTGATTCAGTTTCTGAACTCTGGAATGTAAAACATAGCTTGACTCAATTTAATTATAGAGCTATATTAATATTGTACTAGTTATGTAGTACAATATTCCTTTAATCATTTCCAAGACTTTAAGGGGGACACCATGAAATTAAATATTAAGGCATTTTCTTTAACCTGTGGAATATTTTGGGGTATCAGTGTGTTTCTTCTAACCTGGTGGGTTATTATCAACGGCAAAACGCTGGGAGAGCCCACCCTGATTGAAAGGGTTTATCTCGGCTTTGAATTCACCCCCGGAGGCAGTCTGATAGGTCTTTGCTGGGGATTAGCAGATGGATTAGTTGCAGGAGTTTTATTCGCATGGTTGTTCAACCTGATCCACTCATCAATACAGGCAAATGCCGACTAAGGGTCGGCTCAGAAATTAATTCACATTCTGTTTTCAAAATGTCCAGTGCTTTTAGGACTTTTGAAAACAGATTATGTGAAGCTATTTTTGAACGATCCCTAAGGGTCGGCTCAGAAATTAATTCACATTCTGTTTTCAAAATGTCCAGTGCTTTTAGGACTTTTGAAAACAGATTATGTGAAGTTATTTTTGAACGATCCCTAAGGGTCGGCTCAGAAATTAATTCACATTCTGTTTTCAAAATGTCCAGTGCTTTTAGGACTTTTGAAAACAGATTATGTGAAGTTATTTTTGAACGATCCCTAAGGGAAAAATCCTTCAAACACTGGCAATGCAATCCTCTGCGGGTTCACTTCTTTCTGAAATGAATCCAGCCGTAAGATAGGTATATCAAACGGTCTACAAATCATTGAGTAGAAGACGGCCTTCTCTAAGCATGCGAGAATGAAGAACCCGAACGACTTCAATCCCATTGCTGGTCTCTCGATAATAGACAATGTATTTGGGATATTCGCCAATAGGAAAGAAGCAAATACCTTTCAGTTTCTTTCTCTTTGATTCAAATATTTTCCCCATTTTAGGTTGTTCTAATAAGCTGTCGAACGTTGTTTGTGCCGCTTCAAAAACCCTATCCGCTGCTTGAGGATTGTCCTTCGCAATAAATAACCAGATATCTGCGAGATCATTCTCAGCGGCAGGTGTTATTATTATACCCGCCATTATTCACCTTGTTTCGTTTCTAGAGCTCTCCGCGCTTTTTTTCTAATCGAGTCCAAATTAAGTGGCTTAGATTTTCCACTATCAATTCCCTCAACCAACAAGTGTTCAAGTTGTTCCTTATCATGTCTGATTAAATCTCTTAGATAGTCGCTCGCGCTCTGAAACTCACCACTCCCAACTCTCAAATTTATATATTCCCGAAGTTTATCAGGTAATGAAATATTCAAGGTAGCCATAATTTATCCCCTTTTGAATTTTTGTTAGTTACAAATCAACATTACCAGCCATGGCAAAGATTGCCAATGCAAAACATCGCGAAAACGAGGATTTGTCGTGATTTGAAAAAAGTATTTCCTCTCTAATTTCCCTGTTTACAGTAGTTTCAGAAGGAAAACAGGCAATAAATCGGATGTATCCGAGTTTCCCAAATAGGGTAGTTACAGTCAAATAGCGTATTAATCTACAAAAATAAAGGGATACATGGTAAAAGGCTTGCAGTCGATGTTTTTGAAGATGATTTACTGTTTTCACCCTCTCGGATATTTGGTCATCTACAAGCTGTACTTTTCATAAACAAGGGTTTCAGATAGATTTTACTTTTTTGACCAGGCAACCCAACAGTTTTAATCACAAGTGATTTTTTCATTAGTCCGGTCTGGCATTGGATACCAAAATTGTGGGCGGTACGGGAATATACTAATTTTATTTTATATTTCAAGAATTGTGACGGAGTACCGAGCACAGATTCTTGAAGACGAAAATGGCAAACAGTATGTAGCCGAGTTCCCCCAAAGGAGTGACACGGCCCGTTCAATACGGTATCGAGGTTAAAGTACACGCTGTATATATGTCTCAATTCCAGCTGGTCCCTTATAACCGGATTGAGGATATGTTTTTCGATCAAATGGGAATCCCCATCTGTGGCGGAACCATCTACAACTTTAACGAAGATGCCTACAACCGTTTGGAGATGTTTGAGGCTATCGTTAAATCGAAGCTCATCCATTCAGACGTGATCCACGTGGATGAAACGGGAATCAATGAGAACGGCAAACACATTTGATTACATTCGGCCTCTAATGATCTTTGGACTCTTTTTTATCCCCATGAAAAGAGGGGGAGTCTGGCTATGGATGCTATGGGCATTATTCCAGAATTCAAAGGCGTTTTGTGCCATGACCACTGGAAGCCTTATTTCAAATACAATTGCGAGCACTCTCTTTGCAACGCTCATCAGAAAATTTCTGGCTGCTTTCGCTCGAAAAAAGGAGCCGAGATGTTTTGTCGAATCCGAAGTTATTTGTCAACTTGCCGGAAACACGATATGAGGGCAAGTGCTGCACTGCGTCTTCTTTTTGAAGGCAAATTGCCAGATTTTTTAATAAAATTTAACCAATCACGCTAAATGTGGTGAATAGTTACGAAAAATCAACCATAACGTTCTCCTATTCGGCTTAGACGCCACCCGCCATCCCATTTCGGAGGCTTGAGATTTGGCGATGGGAGTGATGTTGTCTTTAAAATACTCGCACACGCTACGCTGAAGCATCTGCTGTTCTTCGAGAGATTAAAATCCATACCTAACTTTATTTAAAAAGTGTCTGATAAACTCGTTGGTTTTACATCTGCAGGCTTTCTCTAATGCGCGCCAGAATCGTGTTGAAATCCTCCCCGCTGGCCGCCGCCTTGATCGCCCCCATCATGTCGATCAATCCTTTGGGAGGATAGCCGGCTAACCTGTCGGCCAAAGCGCGGGCCTCCTCCAACACCAGATCGTCCGGCACCGCTTTGTAGGCCAGCCCCTTTTTAACCAGTTCAACGCCATTCCAGCGTTCTGCCCCCAGGGCCAGATCCAATGAACGTGCGGCACCCCATTTGATCTGGAGCCAGGCGACATTCAACGGAGCTGCCAGGCCTTTTTCAAGTTCCAGGACATGCATGAAGGCTTGATTCCCAGCTACCAGGAGATCACAACCGAGCGCCAGGGCCGCCCCGCCACCGATAGCATATTTTTCCAGGGCACCGATAACAGGTTTCCGGCAGGCGTACAGTGCCGCATGAAACGATGACCAGTTGTCAGCAAAGTCCACAACCCATGCCGGGGTCGGCGGAGAAAAGAAGGCCTTGACATCAAGACCGGCGCAGAAAACCCCTCCTGATCCCCGAAGCAGAATCACATGACACTCAGGGTCTTCGATCAGGGTTTGAAGTCCTGATTTCAGTTCGTCAACCAGTGGTCCGGTCAGCGCATTTTTCTGCTTTTCCCGGTTCAACAACAGCTCTCCGCGATGGCCATGCAGTTCAACATACACTAATGAATTGGAACTCATTTTATATACCTCTTTTTTCAGTTTTCCTGACATTGCTTCAGCTCTTCTAAAATCCGGTCATTAAGTTTTGCGTCGATCTCATAAAATAAATCAGGCTTGCGCCAGCAGACTCTCAAAGACCTTTTCACGATGCATCTCTGTATCGCCACAGATGAACTCGTTGGACTTGGCTTTTCTGAAGAAGAGGCCCACATCCGCTTCCCGGGTTGTGCCGATACCCCCGTGTATCTGGACTGCTCGTTCACTGATGAATTTGTTTGCTTCGTTGACACAGGCCTTCAATGCAGAGGCATCCCGCCCGAAATCCTCTCCACTGTCGACCACGCTGGCGGTACGGTAGAGATAATTATGACAGGTGTTGTATTCGATGAGCATGTTCGCCAGATAGTGCTGAATAATCTGAAATCCGCCGATGGGTTTTCCGTACTGGTTCCTCTCCTTTGCATAAGCAGTTGTCATATCGAGACAGGCTCGACAGCTGCCAATCATCTCTGCAGCTTTAAGCAACATCGCCTTGGCATTCATTTTTTCCAGGATTGCCTCCGCTTGTCCCGGCCTTCCAAGCATGTTTTCCTGAGCCGTTTTGACATTCTTGAAGATCACCTCGCAGGTATTGTCCATCCCGATTGTCGGCATTTTGGTGACCCTCAACCCCGGATCATCACCAGCAACCTGCAGAAGTGATACCTCCGTAACGCCGGTTTTGACAACCACAATCAGCTTGTCGGCGATGTTGGCGTCCGGCACAAACATCTTGGTTCCGTTCAAGACATATTGTCCTCCTTGTCGTTCGGCCTGCATGGTAATATCTGACAGATAGTAACTGGCATCTTCCTCGTACTGGGCCAGGGCCATCAACAATTTACCTTTTGAAATCTCCGGCAGCAAGTTCTGTTTCTGCTCTTCCGACCCCCCTTCCAGGATTGTTAATCCGCACTGGATCACCGTTGAGAAGAAAGGACTCGGCAGCAACGCTTTGCCCATTTCTTCATGCAGAAGCACCAGGTCGAAGAATTGTCCGCCACCGCCGCCATACGTTACCGGGAAGGCCAGCTCCAGCCAGCCTAACTCGGCCATTTTTTTCCAGATTTTGCGCGAATACCCCGCCTCGCTCTCTTCCAACTCCTTCACCAGTGAATAGGGACACTCTTTTTTTAAGAAATTGAAAGCTTCGTCTTTAATCAGTTTTTGTTCAGTTGTATAATCCAGATCCATTTTTATTCCCTTATTTAAACCGGGGTAATCCAAGCCCTACCCAGGCGATGATATTACGTTGTACTTCGTTTGAGCCAATGGCAATGGTTGCACCCATGCACCACTGGTAGAGATCTGACATCGCGCCGTTTAACGGTGCCCATTTCGATTCTCCCAGTTGTCCGTAGAGCCCCATGATCTCAGTTGCATACTCGGCTACCCGCTGCACCAGCTCGGTACCGTGAACTTTAGAAGCCGAGGCCAGAGGTGCCGAAGCCAGCACGTCTCCCTGCTCCTGGCTCCAGGCAACCCTGTAAGCTAATGAGAGACCTCGTTCCGCATCTTCATACAATCTGGCGATCTTTTGTCTGACCAGTGGATTCTCAGACAGATACTTCCCGCCCCGTTTGGTTTTTTTGACATAGGCCAGAAGTTGGAACAGCCTTTCTTTGGCCGCAACAATAAAATGAATCCCGGAGCGTTCGAAATTCATGGTGGCCCGGGTAGATTGCCAGCCCTGGTTTTCCTCGCCAATCAGGCAGCTTTCATGAATATCCACATTCGTGAAATAGACTTCATTGTACAGGTGTTTTCCGTCCATATAGTGAATCGGCCGCACCTCGACGCCCGGCGTGTCCATTTTAACGCTGAAGACCGAGAGCCCTCTGCTTCTTGTCTGAGAGAGGTCCGTCCTGGCCAGCACAAAAATGTAATCCACCCGGTGGGCGCCTGTGGTCCAGATTTTCTGGCCATTGATAATAAAACGGTCACCCTCCCGTATAGCCTGTGTTTCAACCGCAGCCAGATCCGATCCGGCATTGGGTTCGCTCCACCCTTGACAATAGTTGACATTTCCAGCCCCTATTTGAGGCAATAAGCGTTTTTTCTGTTCCTCGGTCGCAAACAGCAACAGGGTGGGCGCAAACAGGTTAACCCCTGCATCTATCCCCGGAGCATGGTGAGCCGCATGCACCTCCCTGAAGACCAACTGCTCGATAATCGTGGCGTCCTGACCGCCGTACGCCTTAGGCCAGGCCAGCGTCAACCAGCCTTTTTCCGCCAGCTTTTTCTGCATGGTGCGGTGAAATGCCCAGGCCTCATCCGAGCTGAAACGAGCTTCAAGTTCGCTGGCGCCGTGATATACTTCCGGCGCATGCTTCATTTCAGCGACAAAAAAGTCTTCATATTCCTGTTTCAGTTTTTTTTGTTCATGGGTCAGTTGATAATCCATATTCTTTATTCTCCTTGTTTTGTCTGCAACCGATGGCCGGGAATTTGGTTTACTTTTCCTGCTGTTTCATGAGGTTTCAGTTCAAGGCCTCCAGAATCGTCGAGGCTCTCTAAATAATTTTCAGTCGTGCCAACGCCTCACGAGCCTCTGCCAGCAACCCCTCAATGACCTGCTGCACGGTTGTTTTTTCAGTGCTCCAGACGACACCTTGTCCGGCCCCCTCATACATTAATGGTTCGATTTCATGTTCCATTATGCCGGTCAGGATTTCTCCAATCAAAACCTGTTGGAATGGCATCTTAAGTGGTTTTGGTGCCCCGTTGGCATCCCACTCATCACTCCAGGCGGTTTTGAGTACGCGACATGATTTCCCGCTGTGGGCACGACTGATGATCGTGTCCATGCTACCGGCTTTCAATAATTTGTTTAACAGAATCTGGTGCAGGTTATGCTCTGCAGTTGCGAGCCAGGCTGTTCCGAGCCACACCCCCTGGGCTCCCAGCGCGAGAGATGCCACAACCTGTCGACCGGTCCCGATACCGCCTGCCGCCAGAACCGGAATGTCACCGGCGGCATCAACAATCTGGGGTACCAGGGAGAGGGTCCCGATGGGCCCTGTATGACCCCCGGCGTCATAGCCCTGGGCCACAATCAGGTCAATTCCGGCTGCTTTGGCATATTTGACATGCTTGGGAGCCCCCACCAGGGAAAGAGTGACCATCCCGGCTGCTTTGGCCCGCTCGATCACATCCTGGGGGGTGCCAATGGCACTGGCAAACAGATTTGCATCAGATTTGAGAACGGCATCGATTTGAGCAGCAAAAAGCTCATTGGAACGCACCATTTGGGAAAAAAAGCTCCTTGTGGTCGCATCCGGCACATGATATTTATACTTAATATTTTTAACGAACTCTTTGTGTTCTTCCGGCAGTTCGGCTTTGGCGGCTTCCAAATCGTTCTTGTCCCCCATGCCCAGAGGAAGTAGAAGATCAACACCAAAAGGGCGATCTCCGACCAGTGAGCGGAGCCGGGCAAGTTTTGCGGCGATCTCTTCCGGCTTGTCACGGGTCGCACCATAAACGCCAAACCCGCCCGCATTGGTAACCGCCGCGACCACATCGATTTCCATCGAAAAACCAAAAATGGGATGTTGGATACCCAGCCGTTTACAAATAGGGGTAACCAGCGCTTCGTTTTCACTTAGATGTTGATTATCTTCCATATTTTTTCCTTTTGTTAATCGTTTCAGTTATCGTCTTCTCCGCCTTCAAAAGGAATGATATAGGGCGATTCAGCTATGGTGTGCTCAGGACTTGGCTCCAGGCGGAAGATCCGACGCAGGTGAACCTCATCCGGTCCGTCTCCGATACGGAGAGATCGTGCGCCTGCAAAGGCCATGGCAATGGGTGTATCTTCGGTAACGCCCATGGCGCCGAATACCTGAATGGCGCGGTCGGCAATCTGCTGATAGGTTCGGGCCACAGCGACTTTAATCAAAGAGACTTCACGGCGGGCGAGGCGATGATCCTGGGTGTCGAGGAGCCAGGCCGTCTTATGAACCAGCAAACGGGCCTGCTCCAACTCCAGGCGGGACAACGCTATCCAGGTCTGTACCGTATCGTATTCATTGATTGACCTGCCGAAAGCGATTCGTTCATGGGACCGGGCCGTCATCAATTCGATCAGGACCTCGCAATTCCCAATGGCACGCATACAGTGGTGGACACGGGCCGGCCCCAGCCTTGCCTGGCCGATTAGAAAACCCAGACCCTCCTGGCCCAGCAGATGATCGACCGGTACCCGCACATCCGTGAAGCGGATCTCGCCAATAGGCGACGCCGGATCATGATGACCTAAAAATTTGTTTGTACGCAGGATTTTTAACCCTGCCGTGTCGGTGGGAACGATCATGACGCTGTGGTTCCCCAGGCGACTCTCGCCCTGTGCTGTCATGCCCATCAGAACAATAAACGAGCAGTCCGGATTGGCGGAGCCTGTTGAGAACCACTTATGGCCGTTGATGATATACTCATCACCCTCCCGGGTGATTTTTGTCCTGATATTGGTGGCGTCCGATGAGGCCACATCCGGTTCCGTCATGGCAAATCCGGAGCGGGTCCTGGCTTCCAGCAATGGAGCCAGCCAACGCTCCTTCTGTTCCACAGTCCCGAAGGCCTGTAGAATCATCATATTAGGCACATCGGGGGCCTGGCAGTTAAAAACCAGAGAAGCCCATTCCAGTCTACCCATGATTTCAGCCAGTGGTGCGTATTCCAGGTTTGTGAGCCGGGTGCCCGGCTCATTCTCTGCCAGTTCAGGCAATCCGAGATTCCACAGCCCCTGCTCCCGCGCCATCTTCTGCAAGTCTTTCAGAAATGGTGGATGGGTCCCATGTTGCCTGAGATATTGATGCCATTCCCGGTTGCGAGGCAAAATATGATTTGCAAAGAAATCTTGGACCTGGCCCTGCAGTTTTTGTGATCGTTCTGAATGTTCAAAATTCATCTGTTTTCTCCTGATAATAAAAAATAAACGCTGAGCGATTCAAAACACGCATGAATCCATCCATGGAGCTGTTGGAAACGCAGGGTGCAATTCAAGCCAGACTCCACACCGGATACCCTAGGTCCCCTGCTTCCCAACCTCACGTCAAAACATGCCTCTGGCCATATCGAAATGGTTTCAACGACACTTCCTTAATACAGCATGGTGTACTAAGTAACTAATCGTTTCAAAAAATTGTTGTCAAGGATTATTTCACTTTTTATTTCCAGCCAGACTAGGAGACTCTGGCTGGGATGTGTTCCTGACCATTTTGATATTATTTTTGCATAGCCCATAAAGATAACAAAATAACAACTACATAAATGTTGAGAAGTCATATTTCTATTTCCTGTCGTCAATGCACTGTCGGGTAGAACAACAAGATGTCGTGAAAATAAAACTTGACTTACAAACTTAAAACCAATTACCAGAGTATTAATATACTTTTATGCACTATCAGGTTAAATCAACTATCTCTCCGCAAGAGGGAATAGATGAGCAGTCACCCTGTGAAACAGAAGGTTTCCCAAAAGCTATTGACCATAATCCAATATTTTCAGCCTCAAAACAGGAGTCGGTTATGTTAATCAATAAAGATCATCAAGGCCTTAACGCACTGGAGGGCATCCGGATACTTGACTTCTCGCAGATAATTGCCGGGCCGACCTGTACACGTTTTTTTGCAGATCTGGGTGCAGAAGTGATCAAAGTAGAAAGACCCCCACAAGGAGACAGCAGTAGAAATCTTCCCGCTCTGAAAGATGGCGTCAGCGGTCTATTTCTGCAGTACAACGCAGGCAAAAAGGGACTATGCCTGGATCTGAAAAATCCGGAGTCAATCCGGATCATCAAAAAACTGGTTGAGCAGTGCGATGTCGTGGTAGAGAATTTTAAAGTCGGCACGATGGACAGGATGGGGCTGTCTTATGACATCCTAAAAGAAATTAATCCTTTTCTGATCATGTGTTCCATCTCGGGTTATGGTCAAACCGGACCCAATAAAGATCTTCCTTCCTTGGCAGGGACTATTCACGCAGCCGCTGGTGTCACTGATATTCTTTCCCGGGGCCATGGCGAGGAGGTAGCCCCCGCACCGCATAATCTGTCTTTAGCAGACACCATCGCTGGCTACCATGCCTTCAGTGCAGTGGTCACAGCGCTTTTTCACAGGGAGCGGACGGGGAAAGGGCAGGCCATTGATATCAGTCTTTTCGATTCTCTCTTTTGCACCATCGATTATCAGGTGGAGCACTACCTGATGACAGGGACAGAACCGCCACCAACCTGGGGAGCACCGCCAATCAAGGCAAAAGATGGATACATTACCATTGGCATGGGGAAAATCGAGCTGGTGTTAAAACTTATTAAACGCATGGGGATGGAAAAAGATGAACGGTTCGATACCATGGAAAATTTAATCGCCAATGCGGATCAGATAATAAAGACAATTGAAGAGTGGGTTTTCAGTTTTGATTCAGCGGCCATGGCGGAAGCTGCTATCAAAGAAATCGGCATACCTGTCAGCAAAGTATGTACCCCGGTCGAAGCCGCCAATTCGTCCCAGGTCCGAGCGCGAAGCCTTTTAAAAGAGATTGATCATCCAAAAATTGGAAAAGTAGACGTGATCAACTCACCGCTTAAATTTTCGGAAGTCAGATCTGAATTAAGGAGATTGCCTCCCGAATTGGGGGAACATAACCGGGAAATACTTACTGATCTGCTTGGATATTCCGACGAGGAGATTGAAACGCTTGTTACTGGGGGAGTCCTGTTTTCAAATCCATAAATCCTGAGCGATCCAGGATTTTTCGACACGGGTCATATATTGAGTAAATGAGCTTGTTGATGCCAGCAATAGAACAAAATTTTAAGCAAAAAATAATCACCATGTTTACAGAAATCACATCCCCCTCTACTTAAAACTGTACTGGAAACTCAGGGACGACATTCTTGACCTAGAGATGGAATCCGGGGAACGGATGCCGACAGTCGATAATTTACACCAGCAGTATGGGGTCAGCCAGGGCACTGTTCGCAAAGCCCTGGATCTTTTGGAAAAAGACGGACTCATCATCAAGAATCGAGCCCTGGGAATTTTTGTCAAAGACAGGGTCAACGGCAGATATCTTGGACCTCTGTTAAAACCCGAATCGTTGCAAGAGGTCATGCGATCCTTTGCTGTCCGACAGACATCGGACGGCTGGATAAAGGCCCCCCGACAGATTCTGAATATATTTGCCAATGAGCCACGGGCGCTGAAGAAAAATAAAATATTCCATTTCCAGTCATTAATGATCAACAAAGAGGAAAGCGGCAGAAAGATCTTTATTTCCGCTTTTTTCCCAGCCTGGGTGATGACAGGTCTTTCTTCCAGTCAAATCCGAAAAATTGCAGCGGATGGTTTTCTTCAAATCAAAGATCTTAAAGGTGAACGAATCACACAAACCACCCGAGCCTGGAATTGCAGCGGGGAGATAGGCGAAAAACTGGGACTACTGGAAGGCACACCAATTATTCGCCACATGTGTGTTTACTATGCGGCAGACAATCGAATTCTATTGTGCCTGGAATATATGACAACGACCCATGCTGAAATCAGAAAAATAAAAATCGACTGGGGAAAACCATAAACAGCCGCTGTCTGAAACAATGGGATTTTAGCATGATCATGAGCGACCTTCTCTGAATCGTTTTATCATAAAATGGCATGGACGCAAATCAATTGGTCAACCTGCTTGTGCATGAGGAGGAAAGCCGTGTTCTGAAAACGCTTTCCTCTTCTATGCCGGACGTTATTTTAAATGACAGGCAGATTTGTGATTTTGAATTATTGACGACAGGTGTGTTTTCGCCGCTTAAAGGATTCATGCAGCAGATCGATTATGAATCTGTGCTGGATGGTATGCGCCTTGAATCGCAAGAAATCTGGCCTGTGCCTGTCTGCCTCGACATCCCGGAAAGCCTGGCTGTCACGCTTGAGACAGGTCAATCTGTCACCCTTAGAGACCCGGAAGGGTTCCTGCTTGGGGTGATGAACATTGAAGATATCTGGAAACCGAATATGGAAAAGGAGGCCCAGGCTGTCTTCGGTACTCTGGACAAAGCCCATCCCGGCGTGGATTACCTGTATCACAGATCAGGAAGAACCTATATCGGAGGAGAAATAAAAGCCTTAAACCTGCCCATCCACTCTGATTTTAAGCAGATCAGGAACACACCCGCAGAGGTCAGGCAAACCTTTTCAAAACTTGGCTGGAAAAGAATCGTCGGTTTCCAGACCCGGCAGCCCATTCACAGGCCGCAATATGAAATGACCATCCAGGCTATGAGAAGGGCAAAGGCCAACCTTCTGCTGCTTCCCATCGCCGGTGTCACAAAACCGGGAGACTTTGATCATTACACCCGCATGCGCTGTTACCAGCAAGTGGCATCCCACTACCTACCAGACTCTTATATTCTCAACCTGCTCCCCCTGGCCATGAGAATGGCGGGCCCAAGAGAAGCCATCCTGCATCTGATCATAGGCAGGAATTTTGGCTGCACCCATTTTGTGATCGGCCACGAACACGCTTCTCCCGGAAATTGCAGCAAGAACAAACCTTTCTATGCATATGATGAGGCGATAAAACTGGCTTCAAATGCAGCCAACGAATTGAGCGTAAAACTAATCACCTTTGAAGAGATGGTCTACCTGCCCTTTGAAGATGAATACCAGGCTGCAAGCGAAGTATCTGAAAACACGGACGCCATTTCCCTGTCAGCAAACGACATTCAGCAGAGAATCCGCACCGGAAAAAAAGTGCCTGAATGGGCCACATTCCCGGAAGTGGTTACGGAACTTCAAAAATCCTATCCCCCTCCCGCAAAGCAGGGGTTTACTATATTCTGTACTGGGCTTTCCGGAGCCGGTAAATCCACCATTGCAAAGATCCTTCACTCCAGGTTTCTTGAAATAGGGACAAGACCCGTTTCTCTCCTTGACGGTGACATTGTCAGAAGAAACCTCTCCTCGGAACTGAATTTTTCCAGGGAACATCGTGATATCAATGTCAAACGCATTGGATTTGTCGCTGCAGAAATCACAAAAAACAGGGGCATCGCCATCTGCGCCCCGATTGCGCCCTATGAAAATACACGAGCCAGGATCAGAGAAACCATCGAAGCCCATGGCGGTTTTATTGAAGTCCACGTGTCCACCCCCATCAGCGAATGTGAAAAACGAGACCGCAAAGGCATGTACGCCAAGGCAAGAGCCGGTCTTCTCAAGGGTTTTACCGGTGTGGATGATCCTTATGAAGCGCCTGCGAACCCTGAACTTCGCATCGATACGACGAGCATCATCCCTGATGAAGCTGCCCGGGAAGTCATGCTCTATCTCAGCCAGAAGGGTTTTATCTAGAGCTGAATCGAAAACAGCAATCGATAAATGATATCAAAAAAAGGGACAAAATATGATTTCAAATGATGATAAATCCGTACTTGCAGAAATTGAATCATTTAAAAAAGAAGCCACAGAAAAAACAAATTTGAGTGACTTCGGCGACCTTGTTTTCGAAGAGCCACTGGCAGCCTGGATCAATGATTTGAAAAACTCTGCTATCAATGAATTTGGGCGCGATTTTTTACACCGTCTTGCTGTCAGAGATTTGTGCAAGCGTCTGAACGTGGTTGCCTGTCTAACTGAGAATCCGGAAA
>Ga0257125_1000995_pt1 | contig 32152 bp, 33 predicted proteins | sample SI106_200metaG_FD_190183 | JGI IMG/M metagenome (GOLD analysis project Ga0257125, IMG submission 190183) | Marine microbial communities from Saanich Inlet, British Columbia, Canada - SI106_200 | ecosystem: Environmental > Aquatic > Marine > Inlet | place: Canada: British Columbia | collected... | reverse complement strand
GAGAAATATGATGACACGCAAATACGTGCATGAGAATTATAGCGGCTAACAATTGACGACATGAAGACTGGATAGCATACAACACGAGGGAATGTATTAAGTCTGAGTTTTCACACAGCCTGGCCACGAACCAGCCGCCGCCTACATTCTGTAGGGAATGACAGGTTAGGGTCGTGAGGAGACGAAACGGACTTCATAAAATGAACGTCTGCTCCTGTCGAACGATAGCGCTGATATCCCCGTCACGAATAACCGAGTTTTTCGCGCCGTTTTGATAAAATAACCCACCTTTCAACTCATAATCCATGTTGGGGTTCAAATCTTCAGAATTAAACACCGAAAAGGTGATTGTGGATGGTAAAGGATCTGAAACGAGTAGGGCGATAATAACCAGGTTTCCTTAAAAAACTATTTATCCTTTGCTTTTCAGCTCCCCCATATTTTTATTTTTATTCTTGCCCACCACTCTTTTTTTGTACTGGGGCACGATCTCCTATAGTCGAATTATCGCTAAAAATATCCTGATAGCTTCCTCACTGTTCTTTTATGGCTGGTGGGATATAGCCTTTGTACCGTTGATACTTTCCAGTACTTTTATTAATTACGCCATAGGACAAAATTTACAGGTCGTAAAATCAAGATTACTATTGGCTGTAGGAGTTATTCTTAATCTTTCCTTGCTTGCAATCTACAAGTACACAGATCTGGCCATCTCAACTTTTAACTATTTAAGTGAGCATGATGTTGAATTGCTGCAGATAGCATTACCATTGGCCATCAGCTTTTTTACCTTTCAGCAAATTGCCTACCTGGTAGACAGCTACCAAGACAAAGTACAAAACGACACCCCTCAAAACTACTTTTTGTTTGTTCTGTTTTTTCCACAGTTGATTGCCGGCCCCATCGTTCACCACTCTGAGATGATGCCGCAATATCAGTCATTAAAGCGATTAAAGGATATGACTTCAAAATATTTTGTTCACGCCCTGATACTGATATTCGTTGGATTGTTCAAAAAAATAGTCATTGCCGATAATCTTGCGCACTGGGCAAATCCAGCATTTGCCGCACCGGAAGCATTAACACTGCTCGATGCATGGACAGGCCTGGTTGCCTACAGTTTTCAAATCTATTTTGATTTTTCTGCTTATTCTGAAATAGCAATGGGGGTAGCACTATTATTCGGTATCAAAATTCCGATCAATTTTAATTCACCTTATCAATCCTCATCTATAAAAGAGTTCTGGAGGCGCTGGCACATCACCTTAGGTCGATTTTTGAAGCAATACCTATACATTCAACTTGGCGGCAACAGAAATGGATCTGTTTCAGCAATTTACGCGGTAAGCACAACGATGCTGCTGGGAGGATTGTGGCATGGTGCAGGCTGGCAATTTGTACTCTGGGGAGGGTTGCACGGCCTATATTTAAGCACTGCTTTTATCTGGCGTAAAACGGGTATTGCGATACATAAAACGATTGCTGTCTGCTTAACATTTATATCTGTTGTAATTGCCTGGGTACCTTTCCGATCAGAAAGCATCCAGGATGCACTCACATACTGGCATGCAATGTTTGATGTGCAGAACTTCCACTGGCAACCTCTACATGCATCACTACTTTCTCCATTATTCAGAAACGAACTGTCCAGTACATCAAGTTATTTTAATGGCTGGGAACTGGGTATGTTATCGATTATTACTATAGCCGTGATGCAATATAAAAACGTGCATGAGTATCTTGAGGAATTTAACCCGACCATTAAAAACTTCGCGTTGATCAGCACCTTTTCTATGGTTGCCATCGCTATCATGGGTCGCCCACAGACTTTTATCTATTACGGTTTCTGAAATATGGATAGAGTAATAAAATTTAAAACCTGGTCTTATTTGTTCATGACGACACTACTTTTGTTTGTCTTGTTCATTTCGATCACGAATCTTTATTACGACCACTATCAGGTGTTCAAATTGAACCTGTCTGGTAAGGAGCCTATTAACAGTAATCAGCGATTTAACAAGATTGAATATCTGGATCAGAATATCGGTAAGTACAACGGGTTTCTCCTCGGCTCTTCCAGAATGGGACACTTCCCAATCGAGTATGTTAATAAGCATGCCGGTGAACGTAAAAGTTTCTACAATTTGAATATGTTTTCAGCTGTCCCTGAGGACTATTTGAAAACCCTGAAGTATTTAAAGAAATCCGGACATCCTATAGAAGAAGTAATCATCGGAATTGATATATTCCCATTATTTAACCCACCTGACGTAAACCGACCAGCTTTCCGACACCATCCTAACATTACAGGTAAAAGTCGCTTCGAATACCTTTTGGATTATTTATTCCAAACCAGCTTTTTTTATTTATTCACTGAAGCCGGATATTACTTTGGTGAAGAGCCCATTATTTATCAGCACGATTACACGACCGGGCGTTACTATCCTCATAGATCCATAAAATCAATACAAGAGAACCCTGGCCTGTATTGGGCTAACCAATTAGCCCAGGCAGATACGAAAATTACATCACTACAAAATAATAGCCAGAAGATAAACCCAAAACAAAAAGAAGACCTTGAACGGCTACTCGCCTGGTTAGATGAACAGGAAATTAATTACAAAGTATTCATTCAGCCAACTCATCCCAAAGAACAGGCTCTCTACTCAGCAGAAAAAGAACTATTAATAAATGATTTAAAACAGTACGAAATTATCAGGATAAAGAGGATTCAGAAGATACTTCAATACAACACAAATTTTTATGATTTGATGCATTACAAGCCTGTTGTTGCAAAAGCAATTATTGATTATCTATACGAATAAAGTTAGTAAAAGCCATCTCATGAATCACCCGGTTAAGTTATGGAATTAGCATATCGAAATAATAAGGATCATTTCAAATTAACTGAACATAAATTGAACCTGAATCCAAGGTTATAGAAAAGATAAGTTACAACCAGCATCTACTGGATTACCAGGTGGAGATATAACCGGGTGGCAATTGAACGATTATCTATTGGAAGGAGACTTGTTTTTGCAGGTTAGCGAATTATATTCATACCTCCATTGTATGGTCACCAGCTAGTTGCTTACATAAATTGGCCATTTCTATATAAGCAGACATACGAAATTACATGTTTAATTGCTGGTATATGCCACTGTAGACATTCAAGGATATCAAGCCATCGGTAAGTTCATGGACTAACCGGTCACCCGCTGATGTATAAAAAGCTAGAACTTGAATTTATGAGAATCAGTTTTCTCTTAGAGTGATTGGGATACATTTATTATAAATCTGGAACATCAGACAGTTTATAATGATCGGTTGTAGAACTCTTAAACCAGCACAGACCTCCAGTCATGAAAAAAATAGCCGCTAAAGTTTTAAAACGGATTAGTAAAAATAGCACTAATAAAGTGATTAATCTTGAGGCGTATAAACATCAGAAAAAAGACACTGAAGACCTCTTCAATCAAGTAATGACAACAGAGCAAGCGATTGAAAAGGGTCACGATCCGTTACATGCTATTTATATCCATGTTCAAAACTTGCTTTCAGTACTTGCTGAGACCCTGCAAGAAATACCCGAACCGTCTCTGGACAGGTTCTTTAAGACCATCGATTCAGCGTCTGACAACTATCATCCGAGTTCTCCTCCGATGAGCCCCTTAACCACGAGTTATTTCAATTGCTGGTTATTGTTTGATATCAGTATTGGGTTAAATAAAGAAACGCTAACTACGATAATTATTGATCTCGCAAACAAGCTGGGCTTACACAAAGAAATCGTCCAGGTAATGCAAGTCATGCAAGACTCGCGCATGGGGATTTATGAATATCTGGGAAACCAGGATGACAAGGTTTTACTAAGGGAATTAACTGGCAATGAAGTGATCCCCTGTATCTGCCCGGCAGGATATGCAGGGAAGCACCAGGGTGAATTATGGTTTGTAAGACTGCTGCCCCCGGTCATTGCTCAATTTGATTATCATGTTGTTTTTACTACGCCTTATGTGCTGCTTAACCCTAATGCTGATGAATGGATACAATATATTAAGCGGACTATTACTAACAAGAAATTCAACACCAGCACCACCTCCTTTGAAAATCTGATGAAATATGGTTTGTCTTATAATTACTGGAATGAATATATCTTTCAGGCCTATGTAAATCATATTAGCAATGCTATTTATCTAGAGGGATTACCAGATATGAGTTCAACCAGACCGCATAGTACTGACGACCCGGTATTTCAATCGATATTGCCTGACACCACAACATTTAGATGATGAAAATGAGAGCCAGTTGGCTGGGTCAGGAACTCAAGTGTGCAGATGAAAGATATTTTTAACTGTTTTTTGTGCGTAATTTAAGATGGAATTGGGTTGCAAACCCGTAAAGGTGAGAGTGCCTGTTAATAAATTCCTGATGAATTATTAAAGCGTAATAAGATTCAGCTAAGGCTCATAAAATAGTATAGGTATTATGCTGAATATTGACTGGTAATTGTCTTTCCATTTATGATGCCTTACTAAAAGTAAGGCATCCTGTAGACGGCTAAAACATGACCACAGCAACCATAACCAGTAAGGGGCAGATCACCATCCCAGCACCTGTCAGAACGGATCTCCACGTGGGTCCTGGTGATCGACTCGAATTTATAAAGCTCACTGATGGTCGGTATGAGGTAGTGGCGTCCTCACAGGACATCTCCTGCTTAAAAGGAATAATAAGTTCAACCAGGGCTGTGAGCATTGAAGAAATGGAAGAAGCTATCCGCAAAAAGGCGGGGGCATCATGATCGGCCTGGATACGAATGTCCTTATTCGATACCTGACTCAGGATGATAAAAAAATAGGCTACCAGAGCGAACAAACTCATCGACAATGAGCTTAACTCAAGTAATCCGGGGTTTATTACACTGATTAGCCTTGTCGAAATGGTTACACAAACTGGGTGGAAATGTGTAATTTAGAAGGGAGCCTGTGGACGCCTCCCAAAAAGTAACGATTCTGAGCTAAGCAATTTTGCCATCAAGGTGAATATCTAATACTCCCAAGATCTTTCGCAACGTACTAGAATTAGTATTCTGGTAGCTTTCTCTTTCATATCGAGCAACCTGCCGTGCACTAACCCCGACTTTACGGCTAAAGGCATCAATGCTCATGTGAGCCGCTATTCTATAGCGGATGGGGAGAACCATCAGATCATCCAACGAATGTATCTCAATATCTGACGGCTTACTATCCTTCAACGCATCATACTCTTCAATATTCAATTGAATTTCGCTGATAAGTTCCTGCAATTGTGCTTTACCCGCCTTTTCTACAAGCTCAGGAACCCCCTTCTTTTTGGGAGAAGAAAGCGATGCATTTAACATGGCTAGTTGCTCCGTAGCTGCAACGTATTGTTTATTACTCGTAATCATATTAAACCTCCCAATTCCACAACAATGATCCCTTTTGGGTCGCCGTTGCGATTTACTTGGAAAAACTTGGGGAACGGCAAACCGCTTCCAGCCTCTACAATATTGGCTATAAAAAAATCCAACCCGTACTTTTTTTTCATTGCTTCTCTGGAGCCTAAAAATAATGGATCTAACTTTTTCACATCGACATCAAGTGAATACTCCCAACAACCATCAATATCATTAGGCTCTTCTTTATCGGTTATAAAACTGCCGTCGATCCATAGCGCCCTAACACCTGATAACTCAAAATTACTAACCGCTTCCCGTAAACCAAACATTAATAGTTTTCTGCGGTCAGTAGACGAACCGTACACTGCTTCCACTTCATCTAGTGAAGCCTTATGTTCTCCTGGAGGTAATTCTCCATTCGCCTGTAATGCAGGAATATTCATCTGCAAATACCCTTTGTTATTTTTATTAACATACATCTATTATGTCATGTCATTATAGTCATGTCTATATAGGGTGGTATTCTGCCATGTTAAAGTACGCCCCAACCTGACGTCAGACCTAAGTGAATAGTAACGTCTATTTATCCGGGCTAGCAGGGGGTCAGGAAATGATACTATTGAGAGAGCATTTATAAGTGCAAAGCTTAAACGAGGTTTAATAAATCTTACCGATTATCACTACAGGCCGAACAGACATTAGAGAGAATTACATTATTTTTCGAGTAACAGAAAGTGAGCTGCTTGTAATCGTTTTTGTCCACGGCTCACGGAATTTGGAAGCTATTCTTCAGGAATTATAGTCAAATCAATAACTGAGCTTCTAGAAAACCCAAGAATGACCGGCTTGTCTATGGACTTGCCGGTGCCTACAGACAGTCAGGATCGGCTAAAAATGACACATAAGGGTCTAAGCGTATGTTATCGTACCGTTGGACTTCAAACCCCTATAACAACCTAATTAAATCCATTACCGGGCTTTTTTCAAATGCATCTTCTGGTCGATCATAAACCTTGAGCATCTTGATATCCGCATGCCCGGTCTGTCGAGTTATTTTCTCGTCATCTACATAACCTCTTAAACTGGTTACAAATCCAGCTCGTAACGAGTGCCCAGCGTATTTTCCTGATTGTTCTAGCATGGCTGCTTTTGCGAGAGACTTAATGGCCTTATTCACTGAGACATGACTTATTTTCACCGGGACTCTTTCACCATTCTTCCATTTAAAACCGGCTACGCTGAGAACTGACTGTTTTTCCCCATTGATCTTCATGTTTTTTAGTTGAAAACCACGAAATAAATAGCCCTCAGTTATACCCGCTAACTGCTTCCATTCCTCAATGGCAGACACCGGACAGTAACGGTCATTGGGTTGGGGTACCAGAGGCAAGGCTTTATAAAACCCTTTTTCTCCCGTTTGATCCGTTTTTGTAATACCCATACGAATTGACAGCCCGATATCACAACTGAATATATCCTCAACCTTTATACCGGCCAATTCAGACTCACGCATAGCGCCATAGAAACCGACCAGTATCATCGCTCTATCGCGAACACTGCGTAAATCGTTGCCGGCAGTATCAACCATTCGTTTAATTTGACTGAGAGAGAGTGCGGGTACACGGTCGGGGATCCAGTTGTCATTTTTAACCCGATCCACCCGGATGCCTTTCATGACCGATTGCACGGCGGGATGTCGCGTTGTATCCGGATACTGCAATTGTCGTTGTGCCCAGGATAAAGCCACCAGGCGACGGTTAATGGTGGTCGGTGTTTGACCCGCTCTGGCACAGTTTGATAAGTACTCGCGTAACAAACTGACCGGGATTGGCAGGGTGTTCACGCCACCTAATACCTGATCAATCATTTTCAAATCTGAGCGGTAACTGTTAAGGGTGTTTTCATTCAAAGCCTGCAAATCGAAGTAACGGGGGGTATTTTTTTCAACGGTTACACGTTCCGCTACCAAAGCATCAAGCTGATTGACCAGGTGCTTTATCCAGATCGGCTGGGTCTGAGGATCACGGTTATCGACCTTCAGAATAAGCAGTTCACCGTCATTGATCTCGATAGGCCTGGTTGTGGGTAATGATCCAGTCATAAAAATGTACTCACAAGGATTTTCAAATTCACTGTATCGATGTGCAAGTTAAATGCATATCAATCTCGTTTTCGTTCCGGTAGAGCATAGTCTAAAGCCTATAGCGTTTCAATAGCATATAGTTATTGAAAAGCTATTACGGGCGGAATAGGGCGGTTTTCACTCTTTATAATTGTAATTGTATCGATATATCGATATAGTAATGATTATTCACAAAACAGCTCCCCACATGGCTCATAAAGCGACACAGCAAATTAAATCCACAAAACCGCAAAATGACATCATTCAATTTGAGGAAGTCGTTGATGCCATCATTACCCTGCAAGCAATCGCTAAAGAAGAAGGGCGCGATGCCGTTAAAATGCCAGGGCTTCATTTGCTAAAAGACCACATTGGACATGGTTCATTACCCCGTATAAAAAAACTGCGCGAGCTGTACGAACAAAAAATAGCCGACGAGAAGGCCCACCCGATCCCGGATCCTGTCAATGCAGCCATACAAAAGACAGTGAAATCACTGTGGCGATCGATTAGCCATGAAATGGATCAGGTTCTCGAAGCCGACCACCAGGCTCGGGAGACGGCAGAAAATGCCCTCAAAACAGTGCAACAACAGCTGGATGACGCTGTACGTGAATCTTTAGCATTAAATCAAGCCAATATGGGGCTACAGGAAGATCTGGACGAAGAAAAGAAGGCTCACAGTGACCTAAAGAAAGAAAAAGAGCATTTACAGGAAAAACTCGATCAGCAGGAACTGTTCGTGAAAGCTCGCCATGAACAACTGGTCTCAGAACAGCTCAATCATAAAAATACGCGAGATCAATTCATCACTGAAGTCAAAGCACTGGAACACAACATCCTGGAAATGGAAAACAGGCATGCGGAACAAATGAGACAAAGTGAAATTCTGGCTAATGACATGAAAACACAACTCAAAGCTGAGAACGCAACCGCACAAAGACGCATAGAGGAGCTGACGGTAGAAAAAAACAATGCACACACAGTAGCAACAGCACTTACCGGGGATAAAGAAGAGCTGATCATATCCACTGCCTCTCTTAAAGCGATCCTGACGACCACTCAGAAAAGACTCGATACTGAGATTGAAATACGGAAACAGGCCGAAGAAAAAGTCGTCGATTACCGCTTATTGAAAGTCGAAGCAAAACGATTGAAAGAACATAATGAAACCCTGGCGGAGCAATTAAAGCAGTTGCAATCGGATTACCGGGCTCTCACTCTCTCGCACGTTAAACCCACTAAAAATTAATTATGAAAATGCAGTTGAAATGTCTATAGCAGTCATTCGAAATTGAACAGCAATATACACATAATTGAGGGTCAAAATAAGTTTTGGCAGGTATCTGTAATGGCCAGTTTATTGATGAACCCATCACAGCTTACAACCTGTCAGAGTTGTCAGTTTCGTGGCGATACCGGCTGATGAGCATTACTATAATTTCAACATATCTGAGTCGTTCACACTCCCTTTAAAGATAGCTTTTGTGCACTGAAAACATGCGTTTAAACCTTATTAATCTACCATAAAGCCACATTTTCTTTATTATTCAATTAATTGCATTGGTTCGACCCACTTCTTGTCAAATTTCAATGTAAATCAGCACTCAAGACAGGAACACAATGCCTTCTCTGGTGCTTGAGTTTAATATTCCTAATTTAAGCAAGGAATTATGCCGAACAACATTCTTACGTTTGCTGTATTTATTCTGATATAAAGCATGTTATAATTAGTTTCATTAACCTTACTGGTTAATGAAACTTTACAGGTATTGAATGGAAATAACGTTTTCTAGCGCAAAGCTAAAGAAGCAGCTTAACGAAGGAAAGGCTATGGTTAAGGTGTATGGCCCTAAAAGAGCAAAAAAACTTAAAATTGTATTGACGTCTCTTCGAGCTGCTCCAAATCTTGGGGTGTTTGCGCCACCCTATAGTCCACCGAATAGGTGTCATGAATTAAAAGGCGGCTTGAAAGGTGTGTTAAGCGTCGATCTAGATCATCCGTATCGATTACTATTTTCTTCAAAGAATAATCCGGTTCCCATGCGGGAAGAGGGTGGTTTGGATTGGAGCCGCGTTACTATTATTGAAATTAAAGGTGTGGAGGATACCCATGGTTGAACAACTGGTTAATGAGTACCAACCCGACTACACAGTATTCCCCGGAGAAGTGCTGGCCTACGAATTAGAGTTCCGGGGTATGAGGCAGCAGGAATTAGCAAAACGAACTGGTTTAACACCAAAGCATATTGTGTCTTTGGTTAAGGGTAAGTCTGCTATTACTTCAGAAACAGCAATTAAGTTGGAGCGTGCCCTGGGTATGCCTGCTGAATACTGGTTAAACCTTGAGTCTCAGTTTCAGGAGACGCAAGCCAGGTTGGCCGAAGGTGAGCAACTTGAAACGGATTTGGACTGGCTTAAAAAGATTCCTGTTAATGCCATGATAAAATTAGGCTGGATTAGTCGGTATAAAGACAAGAAAGAGCAACTGGTGGAAGTGTTACGTTTTTTAGGTATTGCCAGTGTGGACCAGTGGGATGATGTTTGGCCGAAACTTAATGTGGCTTATCGGCAGCATAGTGCGCACGAAGTCTTCCCTGAGGCTGTATCAGCCTGGTTGCGTCAGGGGGATATTCAAGCTTCCGCTATTCAGTGTAATATATACGATAAAAATGCTTTCAGAAAGGTGTTGGATGAAATTAGAGGCTTAACCACCGAGCCACCAGAAGTATTTGTCCCTGAAATGCAGAAATTGTGTGCATCTGCTGGTGTGGCTGTGGTTTATGTTCCGGGGCTTCCTAAAACATGTATTAGTGGCGCTACTCGATGGATAAATTCTAAAAAAGCAATCATTCAGCTGAGCCTTAGATACAAGACAGACGATCATTTATGGTTTACCTTCTTTCATGAAGCTGGCCATATTCTGCTTCATGGTAAAAAAGAGATGTTTTTAGAAGGAGCAAATGGACTGGATGTCGAAAAAGAGGAAGAGGCAAATAAATTCTCAGAACATGAATTGATTCCAAAGAAGTCCTTTTCCAAGTTCATACTTATAGGGCGATTTTCCAAAGCTTCCATAGTTGAGTTTGCGCAAGCGGTAGGAATAGCACCAGGTATTGTGGTTGGGCAGCTACAACATAAAAATCTATTGAAGCGTAGTTTCTGTAATGAATTGAAACAAAGATTTGTTTGGATATAACGAACCAATAATAATATCAGGACGGTTCAATATTAAGTGCAAACTGAGTGTTAAAATTGAATGGAAATCAACATGGAAGAAAATGTGAGCGAAGCTCGATCCATCCGAAATCCACTAATTGTGAATGAATAAAGATACAAGCCCACGCGCTACTGCACCTGCGGGATCTCAGTTCCCCCCTGTGTCAGGATACCTTTCGCCTCTAAAATTATATATTTATCGTAAAGAGGGGCGTCGAACGGGTTGAGTTTCAACGCCACGCACAGGGTTATCCACTCGATGATATCATCATAAAGGGCAAGACACGTTCTGGAGAAGAGCGCTGTCTGGAGATCCAGGCCAAGAGATCAATTACCATCACTGAGGGTAACGAGAAATTTGCGGGCATAGTACAAAGACATGGTCACGGGTCACAACGCCGATCCAAATCGAATGTTTGCGACGGAAGATTCCTTAGCCACTGACCTATATAGAGAATGGGTAAATAACTGTACTGGTGCAGCAAGTTTTCACCGTTTATTCATCTAGAATTTCATAAAAAAGTGAATTAAGTTTATCCATTGAATGGGGGTTATTGATCTCTTCAGGTGTAAGCATTTCCAATCGCTCCAGTTCAGACTCAATAAATTCATTCAGAATCGGTATTGCCGGTGCTTTTGAAATCTCTTTACCGGCTTTCTTTTTCTTCAACAATTTATCTATTGCTTGCAGCAAAGGCTTGTCATCCAGTAAATCAAGAAGTCGGTAAAACTCTACCGGAGCTGCACACTGATACAATTCTAACCACCGTATTGCCAATAGAGGTCTTAACACATAGAAATATTTTTTCAGTCGAACCTCTTCCGATCTAAGGTATCCCCGATAATTGGTTTTCGCCATGCTGCGATAATGATAGATGCCCTTTTTTACCGAATATATCTGTGACAAAAGTTGTAATGATTTTTCCCGAAATGCCCCACTATCGATATAAGTAATGGGTGATTGAATCCACTCTACAAAGGCCGGATTGGATTTTGAGAAAAGTTTTAACGCTTTGCGAACATCCCAGCCATTCAAATCGATTTCATCGGTAATCTCGTATTCGATCACATCTCTTTTCTGTTCCAGATCGACAGCAACATACCAGTCTTTTGGGTGTGCATAGATAAACCTAACATCATAGTCGCTATCGACCGAGGCAAAACCCCAGGCTCGACTGCCTGATTCGATGGCCATCAAAATCCTGACCTGATGTTCTTCTTCTGCCGCTTGAAGACGATGCAATATTTCTTTCCTGATATTATCTGGAATCATTTTCCAATGTCACCTTGCTTATTTATACCAAGGTACTGCTCGATTCTGCTGGTACGAAGATCCTGTAAATTAGCTCCATCATATGAAGGCACTTTCTCCTGAATATAATCTGTCAGATAAATGACTTTCCTTGCTTTATCCCATTGGTCATAGGTCTCATCAATTTCCCAGTGCTCTTCCACCTTTTTCATGCCAAGTTGTTTCTCCTTATTTTCCGGGTGAAGTACATGTTCAACAAAATGACTAAATTGTGCTGCAGTGTCTTTTTCTGCAGGCCATTCAAGTGTGTAAGAAGGGGCCAATTTAAAAAAAACGTTCAGCAACTTCTCTCGATTGAGTGAAGCCAGATAATTAACGACTTCATCCACTGACCCACCCGAAGACTCTAACAACCTGTCCTGTAAAGTCTCAGCTTCCCACTCCTCAGGGTCATACTCAGAAGATTGATAGAAGGCTAGCAACTTATTATAAAAAGCTGAAACCAATTGTCTTTTTTCAACCCTGGCTTGTATGTTTGCATCAATGTCAGTATGCAGCTCTGTGATTTCAAATGACACACTCCCGTCATAATTGTTTTGTGCGGACAATTTTTTCCATGATCCTTCTTCATCAATATTAAATGAGCATTCCATCACTCCGGTCAGAATAGCCTCCAACCAATGAATCAGGTCGGGCAATGGGTCAAAGACATGTGAAAGGTCAATATGAACCGACTGCCCTCCACAAGAAACTTTCATCGTTATCCACCCAGCCTCACAATTCGAGTATTCGACTATAACAGCAGAAAGATCCGATTTCACAAGGTGCATATTTCTAGCTCTCCTTTAAGCTATTTCGGATGCGACGATTAATCTTTTCAATTTTTCGCCTAAATTGAAGGTCATCATCTGCTAATTCATTCAGCCTTAAACAATCTGTTTGTTTACCTGAACTAGAATAGTAGGTCACTGTTTGGGCAAAATGAAATCGTATGCCTTCGCTATCCATCGATACTTTGATTTTACCTTCACACCCGGGGTGACAATAGGAATCTTTATCCTGTGAGTTACCCCAGTTGATGATGTCAGCACAACCACAATGCAGACATTTGGCATTGGACGCTCTTGATAACAATAGGTCTTTTACATCTTTGAGGTCATTCAATTCAGAATCAATTTTCCGCTTACCAAACAGTAATTTCCAGAAATTCAAAACACTGATCGTCGTTTCCAGATGCTCTATTTTATGTTGAATGCTACTCACTGATAAGTCTTCGATGTGCTGAACCTCATTGCAGTTAAAACACCAACCTGTGGTACGGAATACTGGCAGCTGCAATCCGTTGTCCAGCCTGTAATATTGACGATCCGGTTTGACCGATTGTTGCTGCTTAAAATCACAGCGATCACAACTGTACATAATGGGCGGCATGGACATCACTCTACCCCTTAACGCAAAGAACCTGCTTTAACGTATGCACCACGCTCACCAGATCAGACTGATTCTGCATCACCGTATCAATATCTTTATAAGCTGATGGAATTTCATCGATTACCCCGGCATCCTTACGACAGACCACACCTTTGGTTTGTTCTTGTAAATCTTCCGGATTAAACCGTTTTTTTGCTTCAGTGCGTGACATTTTACGACCCGCACCGTGAGCGCAGGAGCAAAAACTATCCTTATTACCTTTACCCCGCACGATATAAGATTTTGCGCCCATGCTGCCGGGGATAATGCCGAGATCCCCCTGTCGTGCACGGATTGCACCTTTGCGAGTTACCCACACATTGGCTCCATAATGATATTCTTTCTCAACATAGTTATGATGGCAATTTATGGCCTTTTCTGTCTCCGTAAAAGAAGGCGCATGTATACGCAAGGCTGCGAGTACCCGTTCCAGCTTGGATTGTCGATTTTGCCAGGCATAATGCTGCGCCCAGTTCACAGCTTCCACATAATCATCGAAATAATCACTGCCTTCAGGAAGATAAGCCAGATTTTTATCTGGCAACTGTATCAACCAACGTTCCATGTCACGTTTGGCTTGCTGTATAAAGTAGCTGGCTATCACATTCCCTATACCCCTACTACCGCTGTGCAGCATGACCCATAGAAACGTTTAATCACCAAACTTTATTGATTAAATTAATATGAGTGAGTGAGCGAATACCCTTTCATACAAGGCGAAAATTACTCATAACAACTATTTTATAACACCAGAATAGAGAAGGTCATAAAAAGATCATAAAGTTGCCTCTATTTTCTCCTTTCACTCATATCTTAACTCGGGTAATCTCCCTTTATTTTTTGACATCTGGCTCCGGTTGCCGACCTTCTTCTTCAGCCAACTAATTTGACGGGTTCCGACCTTCAGTCTAGCTATTTCCTCAGAATACTTTGAATTGAATCTTCCCGTTCAGGCGCACCTCCCTCAGGAGCAATGTCGTAGCCATTGGCGTACTCACAGCCCCCTCTCCTTGTGGAACCAGACAATGCAGAGTTGTTCTAGTTGGTATTCAGTTATCAACAATCCAACTTATAATTTCTATAATCTGGCCTGAAACGTAAAATTCATTATTTCTGGGTACAACATTTTAAAAATTCATCAAAAGAACCATTAGCGCAGACTATAGCTTCGTTTATTATATGAAGAGATAGACTTATTTTGAAACGGCGCTGCGATCCGCCACCGCGATTCTCAATTTCTTCCATGACTCCCTCTTTAATCAGTTTAGGTAATTCGCTATCAAGAAAGGCTCTACCTCGCAGACCAAGTTTAATCAGCATGACACTTTCACTAATGTGAGTACTCCTCATAAAATATCGAACAATTTTTTCCATATCACAGAGCTCTTGGTCATGCTCATGTTCTACTATGTCCTGCACATCAGTTATTACCCCATCAGTGCTAATCGTAAACCCCAGTCGTGAAATACGGCCTTGTATATCTATAGGGTCCCAAGTTTCAATGCTTTTCTCTGGTAGTGCTAAAGCATCTACTATGCTTTCACCAAATTCCACGTTTGAAACTTTAGTGGAGTCGTATATCCTAAGCTGCGCGAAATTACAATCTTCAAACAAACAGTCTTCAAATTCAGTTAGCTCAAGACTAGTTGGTGCGAAATAGCAGTTTTCGAATCTAACTCCAGATAATTTTTTGTCTCGAAGTACGTTCACACCAAATGATAATTTTTTTATAGTTAAGTCATCCGCTTGCAATCCGTTTAGTAACATTATGATAATATTACCGCAATTCTCCTGAGTATAAGAAGACTGAACATCCATCCCACTAATATCTAGAAGAAGCTTCACGATACTTAACACTTCAACTTTTGTATCTCGCGTCAAAGAAAGGATCAGTGCATGTTGTGCTGGAGGGGGAAGCAGACCGCGACGAAAATTTCCAAATACTTCTGCTTTAGCTCGTTTATCCAAAGCAGCTATTTGCTGGGCGATACCCTCACCCAAAAAATAGAGACGAAATTCGTCGTGATCGAACTCAACTGCTATCTCCGCATTTGATGACGGCACCAACATGGCATGTCCTCGAATACGTCCACGTATTTGCTCCGATTCATAAGTATTCTTCCGATGATCTTCACTAAAGTAGTCTGCGACGAATTCGAGATTGTCTCTCTTTATATAGTCTACCTTTGATTCCCACATAGATAATGCTATCTGAGAAAGAATGTCACAGTGTTCTTTGACGCTAAGGATAGGCGCACCTACTTCTTTATCACCAGAACGATCAATCCATTTTTCATTTGCCTCACGCTCGATTAAACTACGTACAAACACCGAAAAGAAATCAGCACCAGACTTCTGGATTTTCTCTAAAAATTCATCAAGCGAAATACATGCTACAGCAACATCAATCAGTCTTTTTACAAGTACGGCTCTCGTTAAAAGTGCATGATTATCTCCTAGTCGCTCAGTTACTTTTTGATAGAGTTCATTTGAATTTTTGACACCACGATTTTCACAATAAGTAATAAATTGAGTTTCAGTCCAGCGCGCCAACTCAAGTTTGCCAAACCCAACAGAATAATTTCTTATTGAATCGAAAAGCTTTTCCTGAGTGCGCAAGTTCTCAAACTCAAAATATGCCTTTCTCGCAGCTACAACCATGGCTCCTTGAGATTCCAACGATCCAACTAGTATGCCCATAGCTGAAAGCGCTTCACCTGAACTACTTTCTACAAACATTTCCTCAAATCCGTCAAAAGCAGGGATTATTACCCCCATTTTTATTAGCGCAAGGAATGAGTTGTAGTAGAGAAATGGAAATCTATATCGATTCTGTAATGCACCTATTGTGATGTCATCAAACCGTAAAAAATGTCTTCCTCCAAGAGGAATAGGTACCAGCAACCAGTCTGACTTTTTATGGCTAAATAACTTCGCCTGCGCGCGTGCGAGTTCGTTTATAAGTGATGTTTTACCTTCTCCAGCATCGCTTGTAATATATAGCACCATCGTTTCTAACGGGCTTCGTTCATTTAGAGTTTTTAACGTTAGATGTAAGGCATCATCAGTAGTTATTTTTTTTTCTTCTGGCCCAATTTCAAGTGTTGGTAAAAGCGCTGCCGATGGCGTAACAAAGAACTCTGTCGGAGCTACACTATTTGAAAGCCGTGTTGCTAGCAAAGGCAATCTGGCCAGCCTATTGACTATCCATTTGCTTGCCGGCTCTTTTCCACTTCCTTCATCAACATACACATCTCCTGAGTCTGCGGAGATCTTTGCTTCAATCAGGTCGTCATTGACCTGAATAACAACCTCCGTCTTATCGAAAAGCATTTCTGTCCCAGGATCTGCAAACGTCTCAACGATTGCTCGAAAGTCTTTAATTTGCATATTTATAGGTCCATTTCAATGAATTGAGCACCACCATGAGGGAATGTAACTCTTTGATTATTTTGTTTTGGATGAAATCTAACAGCTTCTGTGCCACTTAGAATTATAGTGCGTAAAGGCGGAAGAAAGTCATCATCACTACTCACAAGGATAACCTTATGTACTTGCTCGCTTGCCGCATGAATCAGATCACATGTAAGCATAGTGTCAACGATCTTCTGTTCCTGCCTGTAAATAAGTTTTCCAACAGTTACTCCGCAACTAGCCTTAGGGCAGCTACCTTTATTTATAAGCTTTTTCATTAATGGGAGGACACAGTCTAAATCAGTGCATCCAACATTATTTGGCTCTTCAACACGAATATTCCCTAGCCTCTCTCTTCTACGAAGCGTATTAAATAGGTGATGCCCAGGCTCTTTCATTAGCGCAACCGCTAGCTCTGCATTTGTAGTTAGTTTAACATATTCACCATTATCAAAAGGTAGGCGAATAATCTTTGGGAAATCCTGCTGGATTTCGATGGTGACATCTTGTGCAAGCCGAGTTATTTGTGTGCCTTCGTACCATCCTCCATAAACACGGACATCACATTTTGCTCTAGTAATATCCTCATCCAAAGGAAGTTGAATCAATGCTTTTGTTACCACATCAAGAATTCCTGCTGCCTTTTGAGCAGGAAGAAGATTGTCATAGTCGATAAAGACGGAAAATACTATCGGTTGACTCATGCCGCCGCCTCTTCAGCTTCATCATCCAGGCAACAGTCGTTTTTCGAGGCTTTGAAGCTGGTAAGCAGTACTTCATAGCGTTCGGTGAAAGTGTCGGACACGTATTTAAGGAAAATTGGCCCCAGCTTCACGTGCTTGTACCCGGTGACATTGATATTGGAGTGTAAACTAACGTTGGCATTCCAAAGTTTTTTGTCTAGGTCGTTTAGGAATTGTTGTTCTTTTTGTATCACCGCTTAATCTCATATAAATAAATACTCAAATATCATGGCAGCGAATTGCATGCCAATAGAAGTGTTAGATCAGTAATTTGGTAGGTAAATAGTGGGAAAATGTAGGTATTGTCTTGCCCCTAAACTCCTTTAAATATTCTTATATCTTCCCAGCTTGCCCTGTAATGTACCGAGTTTCCCTTTATAATCAAGGAGTTTAATATTTTATCTATTGTAAATATTTATTTCAGATATTAATTTCCATACTCTTTCAGATCTTGATGGTGAGAAAATTTATAAATCCATAGCCGAAGCTTGGGATAAAGTTCACCAAGATCGTGAAATGACCTTTAAAAAGGCTTATATTGTGCCTGTTTCTGGCGAGTGAGCAGGGTCAAGGGTCAGACCTCTTTTACAATGCTCGTAATTGATCAACGACTATAAATGGCACTTTTCAGCAATTTGACATGATCAATGCATCAGCCGGTTTGTAGCAGTTTGCAATCTTCTGGCAAATGTTAGCTTTTATTAGTAATACGTTTCTGGCAAATAAAATTATAATGAATAGATTTTGATTCTATCCTCCATGACAAATCCAGAAATAGTCGACTAATTTGGAGGCAAATCCAGCTCTAGTGATTTTTAATCTGACTTTAATCTTTGAAATCTGATTTTGGCTGTGTACCTGCGTAAACCTTTATGTCGACAACTATTTTAGAAACCCTATTTTAAAATTCGAAAAGAAATATAATTAAGAGACAACAACTCGTTTTAAATTATTTCTTAACAGGTTGATAGCTGCGTTTTCTGGAAGCTCCCACTCTTCTATTAAATAATCTATCATTAAAAATGAATCAACGGGGCGCAGTTGCTTATTTCCAAGTATCGCAAATGGTCCATCTGTTTCTAATAAAACACTCTCTCTTGGGAGCCACCTTAATATCTGCTTACCCTTTTGAGATGTTGTCATAGCTGGTCCAACCGAAAACATACAACCCAGATCTATTGCTCGACTCATTTCCTTTTTCGTTCCTAAAAACCAGTGGAGGATAGGTAACCCAGCACCAGGATGATCTTCTAATTCATCAAGAACCATAGATACAGCTCCTCGACTATGAATAGACAAAACCTTTGATTTCGTTTTTTGGCACTTATTCAATATATGACGGAAAACTCGTAATTGAGCATTGAGAAATGACCTATAGTTCCGAGATCCATCTAAGCCAATTTCTCCAATATATTTTGTTTCTGATATAAGTGAGTCAAAAAGTTGAAGCTCATGCTCTCTTTGGTGAGCAAGTTGAGGGTGCAACCCTAAAGCAGTATTAAATCTAGGAGCTTCTTTAGTCAATGCATATGTTCCAGCCCAAGCTTTAGGTGTAGTCGTAACAGACAGCACATACAAATTATTTTCAACACACTGACGGATGACTTCTTCTGGATTAGGATATAAGTCAATATGGCAATGCATATCCATCATAGGATTTTTTCTTTCTTTAGAAACACACCAACCTCAGCCAACCCCCTAGAAAAAACACTAAACAATTCTTGCCTTTCATTTTCTTGATCAGGTAAGGGACCACTTTCACGAACCCACCGAGAATGATCATTTATTTTAGAAATTCTAATATTTGCAGCTGTCAATGCTAATAAATCATCTTTTGCATCTCCATCATTCAAGACATACCGGAGTATCTCAGAGTCATATTTCGCATCTAAAGAAAAACCTGAAGCAAGTACAGCCGCTCTTCGAATTATACAAGGGACACAACGACCACATTGAATACCTTTCCGATGCCAATTACTACAAGAAACCGTCAAAGGAATTACTTTCTCCAATCTTTTCTGATCTTTGCACTCTTTAAGCATTTCACCTTTGGTTTTCATCTGATAAGGATTAATAAAAACAACATTAAATCTAACATCATTTAATATATTTTGAATTTTTCTTAAGAAATTTGGATGTGTAGTTCTAGTGCTCAAAGAACCAATTCGACGCCTTGTTAATGGAGGATTCAATGAAATATAACCATTTTCAGGTATAAATATTTTATTAATATCATTACCATTTATTCTCTGAACTACTGAAAGCCCTAACATAGCCATGGCTAAGAAATTAAAACTTCGGCCTCTCATAGTGATATCAGTTTTATTATCTAAATAAGAAATAATATGCGGATCTGCATTACATGCGAATCTAGAATACCGGTGGATTTCAAGGGAGTTGTCGCCTAAAGTTTAAAATTATGCCACCTTGTTAAGCTTTTTCTCTGATTTATATTTTTCAGGATTTAGAAAGACTACTTTTACTCGATCCCATTTTCTGATGCCACAACTCCATCGCTCTGGGTGTAGTGATTTTGCCAACAGATAGACCTCTTTTCGTTTAGCCAGTATCTCTTCATCATCACCCTGATGGCGTTGATTCGGAGTGACGAAGTGGATAGCACTATGTAAATGCTCAAAGTTGTACCACTCCGCAAAACCCTGCACCCACAGACGAGCTGCTGCCAGGTCTTCAAAGGGCTTGTCTGGGTACTCAGGGCGGTATTTCAGCGTACGAAACAAGGACTCTGAAAACGGGTTATCATTGCTCACCGAAGGCCGACTGAATGACGGGATTATGCCCAGTTCCTGCAAGGTCGCCAGCATTGTGGCTCCTTTCATCGGACTGCCATTGTCTGAATGTAAGATCACCTGTTGTCGCTGTATAGCTTCACGCTGACAAATGTCTGTCATCAGGTCTGCAGCCAGTGCACTGGATTCCTCTTCGTAGACTTGCCAGCCAACTATTTTCCGGCTGTAAATATCCATCACCAGATAAAGATAGAAAAACACACCCTTGACCACGCTGGGCAGGTAGGTGATGTCCCAGCTGTAGATCTGGTTCGGGGCTGTAGCCGTTAAGGCTTTAGGTTTGTTCACTCGTTTTGCTGGCTTTGAACTCTCCCGGTGTTTTAGTTGCTTCTCTGCTTTCAATACCCTGTAAAAACTCGATTCTGAGGCGATGTAACGTCCTGTATCGGCAAGCTTAGGCACGATTTTGCTGGGTGGTAAATGCTCATAGGCAGGTTCATTTGCAATGGTAATGATCCGTTTACGCTCAAAAGAGGTGAGTTTATTCACTGGATGATGCACCGCTGTCTGTCGACTATCCTGCGCATTATCCGGGTAACTCCATCGCTGTAATGTTTTTGCACTGATACCAATCACTTCACAGGCCTGGGATTGTCGCGCTCCTGACTCTGTCGCCTGTTTAATTGAATCCATAATAGCTTCTCGGTCTTTACTCATTGTGAGTCGTCCTCGTCGCTTCCCCAGATCTCCTTGACTTTTTTTTGGAGCACTAATAACGCGGCGGTTTCAGCCAATGCTTTATCTTTACGTCGTAGCTCTTTTTTTAGAGTATTATTTTCAGCTCGTAGTGTTTTCATTTGTCCTGGTAATTTCGTTTTACCACTTACCGCAACCCCATTCAGAAAATCGACTTTCCACTGATGAATATGGTGGGGATAAAGCCCTTGCTGACGACAGTGCTGACTGATCTCTTCTTCGCTGAGTGTTGCACAGGTAATCACCATAGCCAGCTTTTCTTCCTGATTCCAGTCCTGGGGTCTTTTCTCTTTAGTCATTGATTCACTATTCATAAATTCAGAGTCTAAACCAGGTTCGAGTTCCTGGTTCCTGCTTTTTCTAATCCATGTTTCCAGCGTTGAATAACCGACTCCAAGTTCTTCAGCAAGGGACTTTACACTGCTTCCATCCTGCCGACTAAGTGCCTTTTCAACCGCTTGTATTTTAAATGATTGGGTGAATTTCGATCTCATTTTCTTTGCCTCTAAGTAAAAATTTAGAGGCGACAACTATCCTGACACAGGGGGAATACCCACCAGGTAATAAATATTTTGATATTTGATCCTGCTTAGAGGCATCACCTTTGTAAGCATGGCTTACTAGTAATGGTTTCTTTACTCCACCATTTATTAGATCAATAGCTCCGACTGCGCTATCTAACCCTCCAGAAAAAAGACAAACACTATCTAGGCCTTTCAAACTCATTCTTTTTTGTTTAGCCTTTCTACTCTTTTTAGGTAATGGAGAAACTAATCCACCAGGAACAAAAATTAATGTCCACATATCACCCGTTAAAAAACCTAATGCCTTTTCTAATTTAGAAGAAACAGTATTCCATTTATCCGGTGTATGTAGAGGCACCTCAAGAATCAACTCACGTGACCATGAATTTTTTGAGTCTTCTCTTTGACTAAATGTATCCGCAGCAGTTACAGCCATTGCTATTGTAAGAAAATCAAATGAATCATTTGATACTCGACTACCAAGATCTCTAATTTTTTCAATTATAGGTCTAGCAATACAGCTTGATGATAAAGAATTCCATTTGAATTTGTCGTATAACTGAACAGGATGACATGCATCACTGTAGACCGGTAATTTTTTTGGGTCGTGATGAAATACAAATCTGGTCATTTAATACTGCTCCCACTCTGTAATTGTTTGACTTATTGCAGAAATTTGAACTTGCGTCATCTGAACTTGGGTAATATTAGATACATCACCACCAGAAATTTTTTCCAATTTCCCATCAACTACCACCCTTATAAGCTCTCTTAGCTCATTCTCCATATTAATTTGCCTGAGAGCAGTTTCTGCGTGAAACCAGGCCTTTCCCATATCAAGTAACACTTGCTGAAAAACCAAATCTGTCAGATAAAAAGTAAAAACCTCCCCCATAAGATCAGGTGTAAACCCTACATCATCAATATATTCAGATTCCTGCAAAGCTTCGCTTAATGCAAAATTCATTGAAGTTCGAACAATATCTGCATCAGCTGAGTCAGGTGTTAAATGTGTTACAATCTTGTCTATAGCCTGATCTGTAGACAATCCAGATAAATCAGATAATTTTAGGCTTCCGAATTCTGTGTTAACAGGATTACCATTTAACAGTCCAAATAAACCTGCTCCTGCGGTGACTCCACTCGCTAGCCTTTTTGCCGCACCGCCCCCTTTACCAGTCGAATATCTTGCGTAATGACCTAGAGACCTCTTTAAATCATCCTGACTTCCTGTCTTGGCATAATCCCCGAAAGCTCTTCTAGCATTTTGAAATCTAGAGGATGATGGTTGAGCATGCTGAGGCTCTGGAATTTCTCCCTGTATTTCTGAGTTGCTAACTTCTACATCAGAACCTCCATCACCGCTTCCCGTGATAACTATTGAATCGCCTTCCTCTGCCCAGGGAGGAACAAGAGGGTTTTTGCCATTAGGCCCCTTGCTTGACATGGAAGTGCCCATTATTCAATTAACTCCTTTAATATTGGTGATAGCCACCGCTGCTTTGGAAGGCTTGACAAAAATTTACTTAAGTAGTTTCTACATTCTGCATCTTGTGCAGCTAACAAGAGAGCACCATCTAAACCGTGAGGCTTATTACTCCAATCTGAAATCGTTCTCAACGAGATAGTAATCTCCTCCATAACTGATAAATAATCCTCTTTAGGTGTATTAATGATGGCCTGTTTTGCTTTTGGGCTACTTCTAGTTTTAACGGCTTTAAGAAGTATTATAAGTTCTTTTGCAACAGGGGATATTGCTGTAGAAACGATGCCTAAAGGTATTGTCTCCCTACTTAAATATGCAGCTGCACGTAAATCAATATCTTTCAATAACGGAGGAAGCTTCACCCACTCAAAAATAAAACTTTCAATTGACTGCCATGTATCTGGAATTACTGCTTTTTCACTATCACTTTCCAAGTCTCTTAACGTTAATGAAAATCCGTCACCCTCATCTATTTGCCTGTATAGTTCAATAGTGGCATCCTTTCCGGCGCAGCGTTCAAAAATAACGAGTTTAGTAATTAATGCCTCATCAAGATTCATCTCCCTTCGGTCTGAAACACGCTTTCTCATTTTTATTACATTCAATAGGCGTTTAACAATTCTTGGATTCCCATTAATACGAGAAGATCCAGATAGCAACGGAGTAATTCGTTCAGCAACATTCAACGCTTCCTCCAGATTACTTGTAACTACAGGAGAAGAAATTGATATTTTCGACATCAAATCAGCAACTGAAATAGGCTTTTCTTTCCAGGCATTCCTTAGTGATTGAGTCAAAGAAGATTGAAGAATCTTTAGGTTTTCATCACCAATATCCAAATCAGTTGCTAAAAGCATAAACAAATAGGCTCTTACCTCTAAGGCACCAGGTTTTGGTACCTTAATAGGGACTTGTATTAGTTTATCCAGATAATCAGTTTGATGACGCTCATTAGCACCCTTATGATATTCTCGTACGGCTGAACGAATCATTTCCTCATCAGCTGCAATTACAAAAGCAGTATTTGGTAAAAACAAAAATAGTCGTATTGCTTCCAACGTATGAATAGAATTAAGTGGAGTACATCTATCCAAGTTATCAATATATACGACTAATGGACGTTTAATATCATTTAGTAACTGACTATATTCTTTCCTGAATGATGAAATTTCTTGGGGTGGAGACTTTATTTCTTTATCTCTTAATATCCCTTTAGTTTTACTGTGTATATTTTTAAGGTGCTCGATACCACCCTCAAGTAATTCTCCTTTATCGATTTCATCTGATGACACTGTATCTTCAGCAAAGCTAAAGAATTTACCAAAGGCTCCCCCAGTAGGAATTCCAAAAGCAGCCGCACCAATATCTGAAGCTAGCCCTAACGCTCTAATTTTATTAACACGCTTAGCAAGGGACTTAGCCTTCACAAATAGCCCTTCATTGCTTTCTACTTCTTTTACCAATGCCTCTGCTATGGTCTCTAATATTGAAGCTCTTGCATCGTCATAACCCTGATAAAGCCATGCATCAAAAACTATATGTATGTGATCTTTTGAATGTTTATTTAATTCAGTTTCTGTTAATTTTAATATAGTTGATTTACCCGCACCCCAATCACCAAAAACTCCGATAGAAATAGGGAGTAGTTCTGGTGTATTTATTATGTCAGCAACTGATTCTGCAACTTCTGAAAAATTCAGATAGTCTAAGTTTGATTCCAAGTCTGACCACATTATTAATCCCTCATCTAAAATATTTAACGTAACAACCTAAAACTACACGTCATTCAAATAAAAAGAAGCCATTCCATAAAGGCGTTCTTTTACACTTTTCCAATGAAGCATAACTTGCTTCATCACCAGAAAAATTTCAGACCATACTTGAGAATATAGTTCTTCGCCTGTTACATGTTTAATAACCGAATTATTCATAACATGAAGTTACTAACACATTACTGATAATGTGTTTTTTTCTTCGCTGGCCGGCTTCAACTATTTTCAACAAATCAAAAGCAATCCAAGAAAAATGTGCGACTTTGGCGAGATCAAAGAGTAACTGCATCATTTAATTCTGATGACAAAGATTCTGTAGCAAATGCTGTTTGTCTGACAGTAAGAAACTGCCCCCTATAATAATTTTTCAGTCAGTAAGTCAATTAAATTTTGTAATACTCTTTCGCTTTCTTGCTCTCACTATTCATGTCATTTTTCCATATGTCAAAGACGTGCAATCATACTTTTCGAACAGAAATTATCTAAACTTTTGAGTGGATGATTTCGCAGGATCAGGTATTCTCTATTAATTAAATTGTTGAGCCCATTTTGAATTATATTTCCTTCTTCTGATGAATCTTCAAGATATTCTCCTCTTGAAGAAAGATTGAATTCATTCACCATAATTAACTGATCGCTAAGTTGATCGACTGCTATATGCTCTAGTGGGTTGCCACTCTTTATTATTTCTTTCAAGATGCTTAAATCTAAGCTCATGCTTCCCTCCTGGTTTATTGGTTATGAATTTTTCTCAAGAACCAGTGAAATACTCACTCAATTTTAATCTGTGAATGAACCAGTAGGTAAAGTATTCTATTTTTTTGAAAAAATCAGAAATTATTTTTACAACTACGATATTGAGTGAAAATTTAAGAGAAGGATAGACGCTAGCTTTTTTTTGTATAGCAAGATCTTCGAGTTCTTTTTTAATTTTATTTAGCAGGCTTTTAGATGACTTTGATTTATCCATTCCTGAGTATGTAATCACTAGCAAGGTTAATGGATGTAGACCCATTTCTCGCGATATTTCATCTATTTTTTCCAAAGTAGGGCTTTTCAAGCCTCTTTCCATTGAGCTTATGTAGTCTTCTTCATCAAAGCACAATTCGATAAAATGGTTACCACTACCCAGCGTGTCCATTTGATTGATCCATTTTGACTTCTTGCCAAACCGTTTGAGTAACTCGGGGTGACGCTCCGTGAGTGAACCGAGTGGCGCAATAAAAGGCTGCACGGTTATTTTGTCAACCTGATCATCCCGATGCTGCGCCTTGCCAACTGGAATATCTCGACTGATTTGATCGAACAGTTTTTTCAATAGTGCCTCATTCAGGTCTTCTACTTTCAGGCTCAACCTGCTTGCTATCATTCCGCAGCCAAGATCAACACCAACTGCAGCAGGTATGATGGCCCGATGGGTTGCGATGACTGAGCCAATGGTTGCCCCCATGCCCAGATGCACATCCGGCATTGCCGCCACATGGTGGTGAATAAACGGCAATGAAGCCACGTTCAACAATTGTTCTCGTGTAGCGTTTTCTATTTCATCCGTCCATATTTTTACCGGATGTGTCTTTTGTTGTATGATTTCTTTTATCGGCATTTATGACTCTCCCATATTAAAAGTTCCTGCCTACGGGTCTTTTATACGCTAATTTAGCAGATATAAATGGTCGTTTAATAATTCCCCTATTTTTATGGAACAATCATGTGGCCGTTTTTCAAGACTAAAAAGAAATCGAACAAAGACTACTCCCGTTTTGGCTTGATATCCGACACAGATTTTACGGATACCGAACCACTTGATGACCCACCTCGTCGGCCATTACTGCTACAGCAACTGGTCGAAGATATGGGAGATATGGCAGACCTGTGCGAAAACGATGTTGCACTAAAGTTCTGGTTACCAGAACCCGTCGACGAGGCTACCAAAGAATTGAAAGACCTGTTCGACATTACACTGAGTCGCATGTTGCGCCAATTCCTAATCACGCATTGTTATGGTATCTATGCCTATGAATGGCTAAAAGATAAATACCCGGACAAATTTATCGAGGGCTTCGGATCAGCAAGATTTAGTAGGAGACCTTCAAAAGAGCCGGTTAAAATCCGTGTTACCACCTACTGGGTACCTGAACTCGGTAAGAACATCAGAGCCATCAAGCTCTGGATACCTTCGCGTTTAAAAGAAGACCTAACCATTCTTGCTCAACATGCAGGACTCAGCACATCAAACTATGTGCGTGAAATCGTCATCTCTCGTACCCTGGGGCATGGCACTCTGCCAATGCGACCGGAAATGATGCAATACAAGTCAACTTCGCAAGCTGAAGACTGGAATGAAGACAGAGAAGTCCCCTGGCGTGAAATTTCCGAAGAATTATATGATGGCAATGATGCCATTAAAGTAGTAACAACTGATTCCTCTGAATAGATACCTTTTTTGACTTGACCGGATTGCACCTGTGCTTTTCTTGATTTTTTATCCATCGTCCAAAAACATCATTGTAAATTGTCTCTACATCAATACTTAAATCCTCAATATTTTTATCGACCCTGGCATTAGCAAAGCCTCTTATATCAAAAAACTGCCAATGTTTTCCGCTAAGTTCAAGCCCGATCACGGCAACAGGTCTTTCAGCATAACGGCTTTTTACAGTCAAAAACCTAATTTCTCCTTTAATACACTGATCTTTAAAACTTTCCAGGCAATTGCGCATCTGTCTTGAAACCTTATACAAATCATACTGATTACCGACCTCAGCAACTTTCAGGCCGCCTAAGATGACAGTACCTAAATAAGTTGGCCAGGATACAGCCTGAGTTAACAGCTTTTTCTTTCGTAAACGATGCCACCTGGATGCCTTATCGACAAGCCATTTCCACCCCTGTTTTTTCTGATTTTTATCCAGTTTAATCTTGTTATCCATCACCCAGTAGGCAACTTGTAATAATTTATCCACTTCGTTAATAGTGATCGACTCCATTTTACCAAAATAGTGAAAAGCAACCGTAAAGATAGCAGCATCATATTCCCCCCCAACAAACAAAATTTCCAGATTTTTGCTTATGTCATATCCCTGCATATAGAACAAAGCGATAAGTAACTGCCTAGCAATCGGCGGTGGAAAGTTGTGATGCTGCAAAAACTGAAGATATTTCATGGCTGTGTGGAAAAACCGAAAACTTTGGTACTGGTATTGCCAGAAAAATAACATCATATAGTCACCATAATGGCATAAGTACTTCCAGCTTTGCTGACTACCGGTTGCCGCCACTATCATAGATTTGAAATCACTGAAATCAAATTCGGCACTGGATTTGGGTGCAACTTTTCCTGCATTTTCAGCGACCAGACCTAGCTCTTCTTTCATCTCATTAAATCTTGTAAGATTGGCAAAATGAAACAGGCGGATCAGCTTATTTTCTTCAATATTTAATTGGCGATAAACCGTGAGATTCCTCCAGATGAGAGTTAACTCTTCCGAGTCAACATCAGATTTAATGTGTATCCGTTCCGCTATATCCAGAATTGGTTTAGGAATAGCAAGCGCTGCTGGAACCAACTTCGTTTTGAGTATCTCAAATCGATAATCAGTACGTACCTTCTTTGCTATGCCAATGCTGAAGTTTCTGTAAAGCCTTTGCTCCGACTTTAAATTTTGCCACACATCATCTGGAATAATTTGTACAAGAACCGTATGAATCCACTCATCTGTGGTAAAAAAAGGACTCAGTGACACTAGTGCATTTTGTCGTGCTCCTTGCCCATCCGTATTTGACAGAAAGCAGGAAAAAGACTGATTCATTGAATCTTTTAAATAATGGATGCATCCAAAAACGGAAACGCTGGTTAAGCCGTTTGAATATTCAACTTGAATAGGATTTGACAAGTGATCATCAAACCATATAAAGATCGACCTGATCATCTGGTGAAGGTCTAACTGATTTAAACTATCCTGATTGATCTCACTACATTGCTTTATCAACCCAATATAGTTTTCACACAGGGAAAGGTATTTTCTCATCTTTGGCTGAAGTAAATTTAATTACCTACAGCATAAAGTTAAAAACTGGTTTATTTATTTTTCCCCTACTTTTTTTCAATTGTATTTATCTTTTCAGCTTGAATGACCTGCTAGTAATAAATACTGTCACTATCTTAGCGGTGAATATCAAACAGAAAAACGTACCACTTCATCCAGTAATGGCATTTTTTTAATCTGATACTCACGTGAGACAGCTTTATCATTGGGGATTTTTTCAATGCTGGCCAGACCCATAAAATGTAGAAATCTATCCAATGTTCTTATGCTGTAGCATGCTCGAACCTGATCTTCGGCACTTCTGTAAGATGTGGGAGTAACTTCCTCTGTAACCATCGGAAATGCCTGTAAATAATAATCCTCATAAATCAGAAATGGCTTCCAGTCACTACCATGCAGGTTGAGCAAATACAGGGAAAACAGAAAGGAGTGCTGGATGAAGGGAATTTCATCATATCCATCCCGGTACCCCCAGTTAAATTTCCGGCAATAGGTTTTAAATATCAGCGGATAAATCCCTGCAAAACCCGCTTTGACAGCTATCTTCTGGTATTTTTTGGTTAAAAAGAATCGTCCTTTTGTTTTTCTGAGTAATCCCGAAATTTCCATGATTACCCGGGCCGTATGTAAATCTTCAAAATCGTCTTCCCTGTTGATGTTCATACGATGGAGAAAATCAGTTTCAGGTAAATGTTTTCGGTAATCAATAACCACTTCTTTACAGAGCTTTTGCGGCAGATTGCCCTTGGCCGTTGCTTTCAGGCCTTTTTCATCAATAGCATCGGCTATCCATTGAATTAATGTCATTATGGGCGCTTCAGGTTCGCTGGTGGATAGAGTTTCTGGAAAACTAAAGAATTCAGGAGATTCAAATGGAAAGTGCAACATTCGATGAACCTGTTCAGATGATAGTCCCTGGAAATCATCCTGAGGCTGTTGGTTTCTCTGTTGCATGAACTGATTAGCCATTGCCTGCGCTTCGTCAAGCGAGTTAATTTCCTGACCAGCCAGTAAATCTTTCAAGTCTTCATTAGCGACAGAGGCTGGTGACAGGCAGCAATGTTTGTATTTTTTACCACTTCCACAGGGACAGGGATCATTTCGTCCAGTTTTCATTTTGAGTATTGATTAGTTGTCTGAATTTCATTTGGATATATTACAATACTGCTTAAATAAACTCTGCTATTCAATATGATGATTAATGAACATAAATGTACCTCCCTTCCGAAATCTGGCGTTTATCTACACTTCGATGATGAAGTACCTGCATGGACTTTGAATATTCAGAAAGAAGCGACAGAGTCAGACCTCGAAGAAAATCATAACCTTGAAAATATTGGCGATACTCTCTGGTTGACCAGTCTTAATATTCTATATTGTCCCTATTGTGGCGAGCAGCTTCCCGGATTGGAATCTATTGATAAGACAAATTATGGTTATTTTCAGCACAACGATTTCAGCCGGTGGAATTAAATGGCATTCACGACTCATCCATTATTTTAGCTCTCGGATGTTCATTTTTATAAACTGGAGGCTAGAATAAAATGTGGATACTAAGTGTGTATTGGACACTGGCTCGGGTCGATCTATCCAGCCGATCCAGGAGCGGTTTTATCGCCTGCCAATCCTACCAGATACTTATCGGTGCCGTGGCCCGAGGAGGCTTTACCGCTCACGTCTCATCGACCCGAGCGGTGTGCATGTTGACCGGTATCCAGCGGCTACCCGGTGCCCAGTCTCCCCAACGCCCCCGGTAATAGCGTTCGTGGCGCAGATTGCGGTAATGAGGACGCACTGAACCAGCCGGTCTGAATTGATGTACTTGATGGATCAATGCCGGAACCGCCCCCTTGTCGGAACCCGGCAGCTTGATGTCATGCATGAATGCCACCGAATTTTCATGTGCACCGATATAAACTATAAACGCAATGACAAACTTCAGGATTTCAAACTGAGTCCGCCGTTCATGATCGCTCAGGTCGTAGCTAAAAACGCTGGTGTCCACACCCGTCAACTCATGATAGGTGTCTATATCCTCCGCCTGCAGAATCCATTCGAGCTTCCACAGATCCAGGTTTAAAACGATGCGACCTACCCCATCCGGATCCTGATAACAAATACCCAGTTGAGGGCCACCTGTGCCGGTTCCCTCCAACGAGGTCTGCGTTGCAAAATCCCGGTTAAACTGTTCCACCAGTTCGTCTTTACGCTCTGGCGTCAGATAGTGTACGAACAACCCCTGAATTTTCTGCTCGTTGAACAGGGTTTGTTTGGGCAGTGCAATCGAGAAAACATCCGCGAACGGCCTTAAGGCTTTTATTTGTCCCTCGAAATTGGTGTCAAGCAACTGCGTGACCAGACCCTCGGATTCAGGCATCAGGCAAATGGGGGCTTTAAACCACCAATGCTCAAGGAACACGATGGGGGACGCGATATCCGGCAGGATCAAACCCTCGTTCAAAAGTTCAATCCAGGTTCTCTGCCAGGGCTGACGGGGAATATCTATATCCATCTCTCGCAAGCCTTTTTTCAATTCAGCCCGGACTTTATAGCTGTCACAACTGCTGGCTTTACCTGAGTGTTAGGGTTGAAATTACTCGACTGGCGAATTGCATCAACAAGGGCATGTTGTACTGTATTTACATTGCTCAGTACTCTGTACTACTTTGTTCAGAAAGCTCATATATCTGCCTAAGAGTGCTGACAACATCGAGAACACCTAGACCATTAAGACCGAACGGCTTTAACGCCAGACCAGATTCTTCTGAAATAGCGTCAAGATATAGCTGCATATCATGCGAGATAGTATCTGGTAGAGAGAATCGTGATTCTGGCGAAAGAATCTGAAATAAACGAAATATATCTTTCTTGTGTTTATTTATCGTTTTCGAATCGACTCGTTCACCTTTATCCTTTTGCCTCTTCAAATCCAGCCAGGCTCTTGCTTTCAATGGAATCAAGCATGCCTCTGTAACAACCTGCACACCACTTACTTCAACCTTATGCTGATGGATAAACTTATAATAGTCTTCATCCAATAATATTGCTGACAGGCTTGATACATCTTCATCAATTGGAATGGGAGTTAAATGACTATCAGCACCCAACACCAACTTATCGGGAGTACGTGAGAATAACTCCAACATAAATGGAAAGCTCTTATTTTGCGGCTCATT
>Ga0257125_1000979_pt1 | contig 32489 bp, 28 predicted proteins | sample SI106_200metaG_FD_190183 | JGI IMG/M metagenome (GOLD analysis project Ga0257125, IMG submission 190183) | Marine microbial communities from Saanich Inlet, British Columbia, Canada - SI106_200 | ecosystem: Environmental > Aquatic > Marine > Inlet | place: Canada: British Columbia | collected... | reverse complement strand
GAGGTGCAACTTATCTCCGCCTCTGAGCCTACTGGAACCTCACCGACAGACACTTTGCTTGAGACAATTATGGCAAGCTTTGCCCAACACGACAATGACGTCAGGAGCGAGCGCACTAGAAACGGCATGCATGCGCGCTTTTTATCAGGCTTAATTACAAGAAAACCTCCTTTAGGTTACAAGATGAATGAAAACAAGATCCCTATCGAAGATCCAGAGACGTGGGACAAGATGAAGCAAGTTTGGGATTTAATTGCCGCTGGAAATAAACCACTCCGGCAGATGACTGCAATTATGAATAAGATGGGTCTACACACTATATATAAAGGTAGAAACATAAAGATCAAGATTCCAACAGCCCAGCGAATTTTTAGAAATAAGTTTTATGCTGGCATTCTCACCTCACCTACATACAAGGAAGAAGTCCAAGGCCAACACAAGCCGATGATCTCGATGGAGCAGTTTTACAAAGTCCAGAATATTCTTGATGGTAGGTGTGTAAACAAGAAATCCATTAACATCAAAAAATCTCGGACTGACAAAGCCTTTCCACTACGACGGATAGTTAAGTGTTCAGAGTGCGGCATTGGCTTAACAGCTGGTTGGAGTAAAGGCAGAACCAAACACTATCCATATTATCGTTGTGCTGGGGGCTGTAAAACCACCTCTATTCCAGCCAAAAAGCTAGATGACACAGTGATAGAGCTACTACAGAAAATTACACCTAAAAAAGAATGTTTAGAGCTATTTACTCAGTACGTGATCGAAGAATACGAAGAGAGACTAAAGACTCTTAAGTCAGCTCGTAATAGGGCTGATGGGGAGATAGAACGCCTCACAGATATGCGCAAAGTCTTGGTAAAGAAAAATATGATGGGAGTATACACAGATGAGATATTTTTGGAACAAAACGCTCTCATTGATAAGAAAATGACTGTAGCCCAAACTGCCAAGTCAGATACCATGTTAGAGAAATATGACATTCACAAACTAGCTGATTTTATTAAGGCAACATTGAGTGATTTAGGAGCTACTTACAAAAAATCAACAGTAACTCAAGTGAGAGCATTAATTGGTTCAATCTTCCCCTCAGGACTCAGTTACAACTATGACGGTACATTGAACCATGAAATTAACCCAATGTATCAAGCTATATTTAACTTTGATGTGGGTAGAGTTGCGTATTGTGACCCCACAGAGAATCGAACTCTGATTGCCAGATTGAAAACCTGGTGTCCTAACCGTTAGACGATGGGGCCTAAGTAGCTTGTATTTTATCAAATTCCTACTAAAAATGGATAAGGTAATTGGAGGAGTTAGGGGTCGCACCCCTATTTCTTTTCTTTTTTTATAGTCCCCCAGTGGTAGAGATATAGTGGAATACCAACAATGATCATGGAAAGTGAGTTAGAAACCTCTCTTTGGCGTCTTTTGGTAGCTTCTTTGAGTAGGTCTGCAGTTCTCTCTTCTTCTGAGACTTCAGGTAAGGCGATGAAGTTTTCATCTACTGGCATTGGTTTAACTTCTCTATAGTTTTGATTGTCTTGAATATCGGCGTTGTCAAAGACGTACACCTTCAACCCCAAGCTAACTAAGTTGGTTGAGCCAATAATAGTAATGAGTAAACCGACGAAGGAAAAGAGATAGAGATAAAGGAGTCTGATATTGAATTTCATAATGGTTATAGAAATTAATAATTTTGACTAAAATTTGGTGGGTCCGGTGGGACTCGAACCCACGACACCCTGCTTAAAAGGCAGGTGCTCTAACCGACTGAGCTACGGACCCGTGGTCTAGAGTGTATTTTACTATAGTTTGAATTTATATGTGATTCCGATTGAGGATTGAGATTCTTACAATAAACGAACTCTTTTTGTTATTAGACGACTTTCTGTTGACAGAGGAGAGAGGTGGATGGATCCCGGATCAAGTCCGGGATGACGGGGGAGGAAAGGATTATCTGGCGTCTTTACGCTCTACTCTTTCGACTTTTTTCTTTTTCTTGGCTTTTCGCCTGGCTCTGGCTTCTTTTTTGAGCTCGGCCTTGTTACTGGCTTCTGGTGGCTTGACTTCTTTTTTGTCTCTGTTCTCTTCCTTGTCTTTATCTTTATCATCATCTTCTGTTTTTGGCTTGGCTTCTATTGCCTCTGGTTCCAGTGCTTCAACTTCTTGCTTCTTAACAAAACTGTCTTGAACCTTAGCCTTTTTACCGACTCTGTCTCTTAGATAATAGAGCTTGGCTCTGTTTACCTTACCTTTTTTGACAACCTCTATTTTAAGGATAATAGGAGTGTTTAGAGGGTAGATTCTTTCAACACCAACGCCAGATGGGGTTATTTTCCTTACGGTAAAAGAGGTAAGACCTTGGTGGCCTTTAATACGAATAACGATACCCTGGAAGATCTGAGTACGGCTTTTTTCACCTTCAGTGATGTTCTGGTGGACCTTAATTGTGTCACCGACATTAAAGGTTACTTGGTTGTTCCATTTAGTTCTGTTCATAGTTTTGTTTAGGTCCCGACTCTTCGGTCGAGGATGGCAGGCCATATTTTATCATAAAATGGAGGCTATTTTCTTTCTAACCTCTGTGGTTAGATTCACCCGATAAGGGAGGTCTATTCTTTTGTCTGCCTGGCCGTTTTTGATAACTATGGTGACGGACTGGCTACCTGGATTGTCTTTTAGAATTTGGCTGATTTTTTGCATAGCTTCTCTATCTGTTCCTCTGGGTATTTCAAGAGTTTCTGGTTGTTCGGCTAAAAAGTCTGTGCTCAATTCAGTGGCTTCTTCGACTATTAGAGAAAGTTCATCATCACGGTCATCTATTCTACCGGTAACCAGAATTGGTTTGTCTTCTTGCCAAAGCTCTGGATCTTCTTTAAAGAGTTTGGGGAAGATAACAATGCTAACTTTGCCTAGCTCATCTTCTAGTGAGGCAAAAGCCATACGAGAGTTGTTCTTTTTGGTGTTGACTAGCCTGAGTTGAGCAACTATGCCAGCCACAGAAACACTCTGACCTTTCATGTTTTTATCTAGCTGGTTTATTTTGTGGGTTAGACGGTTACTAATTTGCTTGCTTAAGGCCTTGATAGGATGACCGGTGAGATAGACTCCTAGAATGGCTTTTTCGTTTTTCAGTATTTCTGCAAGAGTGGCTTCCTCTACTTTGGGAATTTTGTCTTTAATGGTTTTTGAGTCTTTTTCGGCTGAGCCAAACAAACTTACTTGGCCTGTGAGCTTTTCCTTTTGCAACTTAACAGCAGCGTCTCTGGCTTGAGGTAAAAAGGCCAGAAGAGCGGTGCGGGAACCAAACCGATCGAAGGCTCCAACTTTAATGAGCGACTCAACCACTTTTTTGTTGGCTTTCTGCAGATTCACTTTGTTCAAGAAGTCTGAAAAAGAGTGGTAAGGTTCAGATTTTCTGCCTTCAAGAATAGACTCTAAGGCCGCACCACCTACATTCTTAACTGCATTAAGGCCAAACCGAATAGCTTTGCCGTAGTCTTTGGCCCTACCGGTGAGTAAGGCTTGAGTTTTGTCTATATCTACTACGGTGAAGTCGGTTAGTGACTCGTTGATGTCTGGTGGTAAGACCTTAACACCTAAGATTTCACACTCATTAATGCCTTCTACCAACTTGTCTGTATGGGTAGCTTCGGCACTCATGAGGGCGGCCATGTACTCTACTGGATGATGAGCTTTTACATAGGCGGTCCAGTAAGCCACTATTCCATAACTGGCGGCGTGGGCCTTGTTAAACCCGTAAGCTGCAAATGTTTCTATTTGGCTAAAAAGCTCTTCAGCATTTTCTCTGGTCATGCCACCGGCTACACAACCATCTACAAACTTGGCGTGCTGCTTTTCCATTTCTTCGGGAATTTTTTTACCAATGGCTTTTCTAAACTTGTCCACCTCTTTCCAGTCATAACCGGCCAGCTTGATAGCTGTGTAGAGAACGTCGTCTTGATAGGTAATAATGCCGTAACTTTGGCTTAAGAACTCTTCCATTCTGGGATCAAAGTAGGTAATAAGCTTTGGATTATGTTTTCTTTTAATGTATTCAGGGATAAAAGACATAGGGCCGGGACGGTACAAGGCCACCATGGCCATGATGTCGTCGATCTTTTCTGGTTTTAGCTCCATTAAATACTTGGTCATACCAGAGCCAGCTAGCTGGAATATACCAAATGTTTCACCGGCGCAAAGAGTCTCGAATGTTTTTGAGTCGTCTAAAGGTATGTTTTGAATATCTATACTCTTACCAGTGAGAGTTTTAACTAGACTGACAGCATTGGCCAGAATAGAAAGATTTCTAATACCCAGCACGTCTAACTTAATTAAGCCTACGTCTTCACAGGCGTGCATTTCGTATTGAGTGATAATGCTTTCACCACCCCCCGGTTCTTTTTGAAGTGGGGTAAAGTCGGTTAAGGTGTCTGGGCTGATAACTAAGGCACAAGCATGAACCGAGATGTGGCGGGTGTTACCCTCTACCGTTCTTGAGAGAGCCAAGAGGTCTTTAATTTGAGGATCACTTCTTTCTATGGCAGCTAGTTCGGGGGTTATTTCTATGGCTTTATCTATGGTCATAGGGAAGCCTTGAGAGCCTAAAGGAACCATTTTAGACACCTTGTCTACTTCTGAGTACGGAATACCTAGAACTCTGCCAATGTCACGAATGGCGGCCTTGGCTTTCATGGTTCCGAAGGTACAGATTTGGGCAAACTTTTCTTCACCATATTTTTCTTTCAGGTAAGTAAAGATTTCATCACGTCTGTCGTCGGAAACGTCTAGATCAATATCTGGAGGTGATGGTCTAAAAGGGTTTAAAAATCTTTCAAAAGGTAGGTTGAATCTTAATGGGTCGACGGTAGTAATTCCGCAACAGTAGGAAACAAATGATCCAGCGGCTGAACCTCTGGTATTGGTGTATATACCCTGTTGATTGCAGTAGTCTACTAGATCTGCAAAGAGTAGGAAGTAGGCTGAGTAGCCTTTTTTCTCGATAACGTCGAGTTCGTAGTTGATACGCTTTTTAGTTTCCTTGGTTATATCTTTAAACTTTTGCTCCATTCCCTGGTAAGCCATTTCTTTTAGAGCTTCACCGGCAGTTTTGTTTTTAGGCAGATCTACTTTGGGAAAGCACCATTGGCCAAGAGTGATCTTAATGTCTACTTGGTCGGCTATCTTGTTGGTATTGGCAATTGCTTCAGGAAGGTCGTGGAACTCTTTGGTCATTTCTTCGGGTGACTTAAAATAGAAGTCTGGAGTGTCTACAAATCTTAACCGGTTGATGTCTGAGGTTAGCTTGCCGGTTTGAACACAGACAATGGCGTCTTGGGCTCTGGCGTCTTCTTTGTTTATGTAGTGTGAGTCGTTGGTAGCTATTAAAGGCAGTCCCATTTCTCTGCTGAATTTAATTAGCTGCTTTTCTGATTTTTGTTCCTTTTCGTGAAACTCTAGTAATTCGCTTTTGAGCTCTTTGGGTACTTCTGGTTTTTGGCTGTATTTGTCGAAATGATGTCTTTGCAACTCTATATACAGACTATCTGCTCCAAAAACTTGCTCTAGTTCTTGCAACTCTTTCTTGGCGGCTTTTAGGTTGTCATTGGCAATTAAGCGATTGACCCTACTACCTAGACAGGCAGTGGTGGCGATTATTCCTTTACTATATTTTTGGAGAACTTCTTTATCTACCCTAGGCTTGTAGTAGAAGCCTTCTAGGTAGCCTATGGTAGCTATGGTCATTAGGTTTTGATAGCCTTCATGATCCTTGGCAAGCAAGATTAAGTGGTTGGAGTCTTGCCTTTCTTTATCAAACCTACTTTTTTTGGCTACATAGACTTCGCAGCCAATAATGGGCTTAATACCTTCTTTAGTGGCCTTTTTGTAGAAGTCTATGGCTCCGTACATGCTGCCGTGATCTGTGAGGGCGATAGCTGACTGTCCGAACTCTTTGGTTTTTTTAACAAGCTGCGAGATTTTTGACAGGCCGTCTAGGAGTGAGTATTCTGAGTGGACATGTAGATGGGTGAATTTAGACATGGGCAGGTTTTGTTTTCACGAAGACAGGGTTTTTACTAAGCTTTGCCTAACTGTAACTGGGTCCACTTTACCACCACTTAAGGCAATGACCTTACCTATTAGAGGTCCGATGGCATTCTGATTGCCTTGTTTGTAAGCTAGAACTGCTTGTTCGCTTTCCCCTACTACCTTTTTTACTAATTTACCAATGAGGTCTTGGTCTGTGTTGCCTACCTTGGTTTGCTTTAAGTAGCTGTCTTTAACGGATTGGCTAGTATCTGTTGGGTTAAGTTTAGCGTTGACAAAAAGACTGGCTAGCTTATTAGAATCTATTTGTTTATCTGAGGCAAGTTCATGAATAATATCTACTATTTTTTTATCTTGGCTAATATGCTTGGCGAACCTTAGTTCTATTTTAAGATTGGTTAGGTTTTTAATTATCTCTGTGGGCAACTGAGGTAATTTGCTTCTTAGTTTTTCAATTTGCTCATTTGAGGTGACTATGGGGAGTATGTCTGGCTCGGGGAAGTATCTGTAGTCATCGGCCGATTCCTTTTTTCTTTGAGAGAAGGTTTTACCATTTATTCTGTCCCAACCTCTGGTTTCTTGAAGAGGTGTTTCACCCTCTTTAAGTAATTTGGCCTGTCTGTTAATTTCAAAACTAATGGCGTTGGTGATGTATCTAAAAGAGTTAACGTTCTTTATTTCTACTTTGTAATCTGGAAGATTGGCTGAGTCCCCTATGGAGATGTTTGCCTCTAAGCGCATTGAGCCTTTTTCCATGTCTGCATTGGAAACATCTAGAGTCTTAATGGTGTGATGAATCTTTTTTAAGAACTCTTTGGTTTCTTCTGGGGTTTCTAGATCTGGTTCGGTGACTATTTCTACCAAGGGTACTCCCGAACGATTGAAGTCGACCAGGCTAACTGTTTTACCCTTAATTTCCTTGTGGATTAACTTGGCGGTATCTTCTTCCATGTGTACCCTGGTTATGCCGATTTTCTTACCAGAGTCTAGGGTAACATAGCCTTTTTCACAGAATGGCTGGTCGTACTGACTAATTTGATAGCCTTTGGGAAGATCTGGATAGAAGTAATGCTTTCTGTCAAACTTTGATATATTTCTAATTTTGCAGTTTAAGGCCAGACCAATGGTGATAGCTCTATTTATAGCCTCTTGGTTGGGAACTGGCATGGCTCCCGGTAGAGCCAAACAAACTGGGCAAGTTTGAGAGTTGGGTGTTTTGGCAAAATGGTCGGCTGGGCAACCACAGAACATTTTGGAGTTAGTAGAGAGTTCGACATGGATTTCCATGCCAATAATTGGTTGGTTTTTCATTTGGTTGGTTTTTCTTTATGCCAAGTTGTTAATTCCTGATATTGCTCTGCTAGCTTAAGTAGGCTTAAATCACTCCAACGCGGCCCGATTAGTTGCATACCTACGGGGAGTTTACCTGCAAACCCACAAGGCAAGGCTAGAGAAGGTAGTCCTGAAAGACTGGCGGGGCCGGTATAGATGTCCATTAAATAAAGTTTTAAGGGGTCATCTATTTTTTCACCCAACAAGAATGGAGGTGTGGGTGAGATAGGAGCTAAGACAACATCTACAGACTGAAAAACTTTTTTAAAGTCATCTGCAATTAAAGTACGGACTTGAGCGGCTTTCTCGTAGTATTTATCTGCATAGCCAGCAGAGGAGGCAAAGGTGCCTAGCATGATTCGTCTTTTGGCTTCATCTCCAAAGTAGCTTCTGGTGTTTCCAAAACGAACTCCGTCGAATCTGGCTAGATTACTAGATGTCTCAACTGGGGCAATTATGTAGTAGGCGGCAATGGCAAGGTGAGCATTTGGAAGTGAGATTTCTTTTATTTGGTAACCTTCTTTTTCAAACTGGCTTATGGCTGCTTGGGTAAGTTTTTTTACTTCTGGGTCCAGACCTGATTGGAAGAACTCCTTGGGAATACCAATGGTCTTAATAGGCTTGGAGCTTATTTCTTCTCTTTTTGGACTTTGACTGGTGGAGTCTTTTGGATCTTTCTTAGAAACTGATTTGAATATTTGGGTTAACTTGGTAGCTGAGGTGCTCATTAGTCCAGGACAGTCTAGACTACTAGCAAAGGCAATTATCCCGTATCTACTTAAGGCACCGTAGGTTGGTTTTAAGCCAGTAACGTTGCAGTAACTTGAAGGCATTCTAACTGAACCACAAGTGTCTGTACCGGTGGCAAGTTCTACGTCACCTGTTGCTACAGCAACTGCACTACCACTTGATGAACCACCAGCAACCCTTTTGGTATCCCAAGGATTTTGGGTGGGGAAAAAGTCGGAGTTTTCACCGCTTGAGCCATGGCCCCAAGCGTCTTGATTTAGTTTGTATTTGGTTTTAAAGCCAAGACCTTCCAACTGCTCTACCAAGGTAGCTGAGTACTGGGGAATGAACCCATTAAGAACCTGGGAACCCGCGGTTGTTTCTATTCCTTTAGTACAAAATAGATCTTTATGACCTACTGTTCCTTTTGGATCAACCTTGGTTAGCACTGCTCCATGTTTATCTTGTTTCTGTCTTGATTTAATAGATTCCTGCCTGCGCGAGAATGACGAAGAAGATGGATTAAAAACGTGATCGGCCACAAAGTAGCCTTGGTACGTTTTGGAGGCGGATGATAATGCCTCCTCTTGACTTAGGCCTGGAGTTATTTTATCTTCACGTAAGATGTTAACTGTGTCGTCTAGGGTTTGAAAGGTAGGAGTAATACCAGAGGTATCTACTTCACCTAGTTGGTCAATATAGCCTAGGATGGCTTGAAACTGTTGAGAATAGGTGGTTAGTTCCTCTGGTGTTAGATTCAGGTGAGCCAGCTTGGCAACATCTTTGACGCTAAAGGAAATAGTTTTTTTATTAGTCATCTTCATGGTATATCTTACAAGAGAATGAGGTGTGAATAAAGGTTTAAGAAGAAAGAGCTTTAATACGCTCTTCTATTGGAGGGTGAGTATTGAAGGCTTTGGCAAACCAGCCAATGGCACTATGAGTGTTTTTTAGAGGATTAGAGATATATAGATGGGCCGTGGCTTTGTTGGCTACCTCTAGAGGTTCTTTGTCTTGGCTAATTTTTTTTAGGGCGCTAGCTAGTCCGGCTGGATACTTGGTAAGCTTTACGGCTGAGGCGTCGGCTAAGAACTCTCGTCTTCTGGAGATAGCTAATTTGATTAGATTGGCAATTAAGGGAGAAAGAAGGGCTAAGAGAATCCCGACAATGAAGATGATAGCTCCAAGCTGACCGGAGTCGTCTTTACCCTTACCGCCTCTAATTCTGGATCGCAAGAGAATGTCGGCTAGTAAAGTTAGCATTCCCACCAGAACGGTAACGATACCCATGAGCCGAATGTCGAAGTTCCTAACGTGGCTTAGTTCGTGAGCCACTACGCCTTCTAACTCGGTTCTGTTTAGCCTAGCCAACAAACCAGTGGTAACTACCACTACAGCATGTTCTGGGTCTCTACCGGTGGCAAAAGCGTTCATAGCCGTGTCATCTATAACATAGAGTCTTGGTTGAGGAATTCTAGCCACACGGACTAGATTCTCGGTAACGGTGTAAAACTCAAAATGATCTTCTCTATTAGCCGGTGTGGCTTTGGACAAGGAGAGAATGATTTTGTCTGAATGATAGTAGCTGGCAAAACTAATTACACCTGAGAAGATTAGAGCAAACCCAACAATGCTTAAATCATAACCAAAGCTGTAGGCTAGAAAATAGCTAGCTAGAGTAATAAAAATGATAAATAGAATGATAATTAACGAGCTTTTTCGCTTGTTGGCATCGGCTAACTCGTAGATATTCTTCATGTTTTAGAATTATAGAGAGACCTTAGGGTCTTTGGTTTCTGTGGTAGTTACTTCTAGATGAGCTCCGCTGTTGGGAGTGTCTAGACCTTTTTGCTCTTTGAACTTGAATAGGTTGGCTACCAAATTGGAAGGAAAGACCAAGAGCTTTTGGTTGAAGTCGGCAGATAGATCTATTAGAGTTCTTCTGGCGTACATAAGTTTGTCTGAAGTATCTCTTAGCTCGTTCATTAGCTTAGTAACTACTTTCTCACCTTTTATTTCTGGATTGCTTTCTACTAGTACTTGAATTTTAGGGAGGATTTTACTTAGACTGTTGCTGGCTTTGGTAATGTCGTTCATGTTGCCGGACTCTGCAGCTGTGTCTACGGCTTTTCTGGCATCGGTTAAGGCCTTAAAAATGCCTTTTTCATGCTTAAGATAGCCTTTGGCAGATGATTCTAGATTGGGAATTAAAGAAGACTGTCTTTTAAGTTGATTACCAATATCTTGGATACTAGCTTTAATTCTAACTAAAGCAGTTTGAAACCAGTTGTAGGTAGAGATGATGTATAGACCGAAGATTAATGATAGACCAATAATTAAGTATAAAGATTCCATGATTATATTAAATAATAACTGCCTTTAATTTTAGCATATTGAGACTAGTCATGATAAAATCCACTAAGCTTTGGGGCTGTAGCTCAGTTTGGTTAGAGCGCTTCCCTGTCACGGAAGAGGTCGCCGGTTCGAGTCCGGTCAGCCCCGCCCATTTGCGACTTGTCGGGCGGCACCGCAGTGCCGACCACGGGTTTTGCTGGATACATCCTAATTTCTTTTCTTGTAAAAATAGGTTCAATCCTGTTTTTCTCAAGAACTCCTTTTTCTCTTCTGGTTTGATATCTAAGTTTAAAAGTTTGCCTGCTGAATGGGATAAAAGTATCCATTCATGGAAAGGTTCAATCCAAGAGTTGGGGCTATTGATTAAACTGGTTAGTTTCTCCTCTAAACTACGTTTTTGGGAAACCAGCTCGTTCTTCTTGGTTAGATAAATTTCTTGATTGATTACACCATCTACAAAAGCGTTGAGGATACGATCTTGCTTAGGTTTTAGATCCTCAATTTTGTGCTTGATGGGTTTGGTGAGTATGTCTATGTCTTTACTGACTTGCTCAGCTTCTATTTCCAATCTGTTAAGAAATTTATCTTTCCAACTCTTGGGCATGGCTAACTCTTTAATCAAGTGATCAACTTGAGGCAAGAGCTTGTCTTGGTTAATGGGTGGATTGTGGCAGGTTTTGGTCTTATGCTTTCTAGTACAACGATAGTAAACATACTTTGCGGTTCTACCTGTAGTTTTGTAATGTTTAACTTGTTGCTCAGCTGTAATCATCATGCCACAATCGCCACATTTAATTAAGCCTGCAAAGGGTAGACCAAGAGCTTGCTTTGACTTTTTGAAACATCTATTTCCAACCACTTCTTGAACCTGATCGAATAGCTTCTTGGAAATTAAGGGTTTATGAACTCCCTTGTGGAGTTCACCTTTGTACTTGAAGTGTCCGTAGTAAAAAGGGTTAGTAAGGAGAGATTTAACCCTGTCTTTACCAGTGTTAGTTTGATTTGGAGGAGTAGTGTTGGAGTTATTTGATTTATCAGGATCCATGCTAGATGTTTAAAAGGCTGTATTAATCTCTTAAATTCACTATATGCAACTTGCCTATCGAAGTCAATTCCACCTTGATATACTGGCTACGGTCTTGGAGCATGGGTCTTATCAATATCATATGCAAAGTATGTTTTGATGGGAAATTGGAAATGATATTCAAATGGGCTATATATTGTATTTTAGAATACACCAGAGGGTGTGAAGGCCGTCTTGCCAGTTGATTTTTTTACCTTCTGCATAGGTACGGCCAGAGTAGCTGATGCCTACTTCGTAGACCGGACAGTTGAGCTTGGCTATCTTAGCCGTGATTTCTGGTTCGAAACCAAAACGATTTTCTTTTATGTTTAATTTGTCAGCAACTTCTTTGGTAAACATTTTGTAGCAGGTTTCCATGTCTGTTAGATTTAGATTAGTAAGAGCATTTGATAACAAAGTAAGCATTTTGTTGCCAATCATGTGCCAAAAAAGATGGACTCTGTGGGGCTTACCACCTGAGAAACGCGAACCATATACTACCTGAGCCTTACCATCTAATATTGGCTGAAGTAATGAAGAGTATTCTTGGGGGTCGTATTCTAAGTCGGCGTCTTGAACTATAACCACGTTCCCGGTAACTTCTTCTAAACCTCGTCTAATGGCTGCACCTTTACCCTGGTTATGTTTTTGGTAGATAGTTTTAATTTGCTTGGAGGTTATTTTTTTTAAGATACTAACAGTTTTATCTGTAGAGCCGTCGTCTACTACAATTATTTCTTTGGTAATTTGTTGGGGTAACTTTGAGCTTTGAACTTTTTTAATAAGCTTAGCAATTGTTTCTTCTTCATTGAAGGCTGGAATGATAATGGATAGTTTGGTTATTTTTTTCATTGGTTTATTTTATTTCTAGTAGTCTATAGACTATTTCGCCTTTAGTATTTTTAATTTCATTAAGTAGTTCTACTTTAGGATCAGTAATGAACTCTGAAGGCGGTACTTTGCTATTGGGCAAGACGAAAATTGTACCTCTATCCCCTCTTCTTGTGGGCCAGTCTACTAGTTCAAAGTAAACGTTGTCTAGCTTGGTGAACCTGATCTTTTCAATACTACCATAGTAGTCTAAAGCTAAGCTAGATGAGACTGCTTGCACCTTGGTTGGGCTGTATTTTGCCCAAAACAGGTACTGAATGTATGGTTCACTAAAGCTGGTATCAAAAACTATTTTTTGGCTGGTTGAGCTGACTTCTTCTATAGCCTTGACCGTGGGCTTAAAAACTTGATCCCAGTCATTTGATCTTAGAGTAGGAGAGACAACTAGATAACTACTGGCGGTTCTGGCCACTGAGAATACTAGCAAGAATGATAAAGCGACTAAGGTTAAGGTTTTAGTTGCCCCTTTTAGTTTGCCAACTAGCTCCCAGGTTCCCCAAGAGATAAAGATAATTAACGGTACAGACATTAAAAGTGACCTGTAGGTATGAAAAGGGTCACTGGTTAAGGCCGCTGGTAGTGGCCCAAGCAATAGCCAAATGAAAAGTAGTTTTAAAGGAGTGTTTTTCTTTAGATTACTCTTGGTTACCAACCACCAAGAGTACAGATAGCCTGGAAACAGCCAGAAGAAGATAACCGACTGACCTATTAATGACCGCTGAGGGTTGTAGTCTAGCTCCCAAAACAGGTTTCTGGGTGAAAAGTAGCTGGTGTACATAGCCATGATTTTCCTAAGGGTGGGGTAAACCCCACTAACTCCACCAGAGCTTAGTAAACTTACGCCTACGGCCCGGTGCAAACCGGCGGGTGAGAACCAGATCCAGGCTAAGGGTAAACCTAAAACTATCGCTGGCCAGGCAGTTTTGAAAAAATTGCGTGGCCCTGACCACCAGGTATTTCTGGTGAGATAGAGAGCAGCTAATAACCACAAAGGGACTACTAGCCTTTCCGCTTGGTAGCTGTACATGGAAAGGGTCATTAAAACAAAAGACCAGCTCAGACGCTTTTTGATGAATAGATAAACGCCTGTGGAAAATAGAAACAAACCTAGATTACCTTCAAAGGCACCTCGGCTATAAAAAAGAGTCCAGGGTGTAAGAGACATTAAAAGAGCCGTGAGTTCTGGTAGATATTTCTTTTTGGGAAAGATTGTTTTAACTAACAAATAAGAAACGATGACTATGCCCACCCCACTAAGGGCTGAGACCAAACGAGTTGAGAAAACACTTAAGCCTAAGACTTTCATGAACATGGCTGACAGATAGACATATAGGGGTAGGAAGAATACCTCAAACGATCTGAAGACCACGGGCATGAACTGCCCAAACTCGTCTTGGCCAGTTTGGCTAATGCTCCAGGAGTTGTAGCCTAGAGCTGCTTCGTCTCTGAAAAAACCCATACCTAGATTACCGAGCCCTATGAATCTAACCAGTATGGCTACTAGTAAGATGAGGAGAAAGAGCTTGTGTTTAGATAGTGTTTTAAACATAGTTTATAAACCAGTGAATAAAACTAAAGATACTTAGGGCAGAGTAAGCACAGAACCAGACTGGTTTTGTTTGGAAGAGTTTTAAAGCGGCCAGAGAAACGGGGTACAAAAGTACGGCGGACAAAACTAAACCGGCTAGGTTATTGGTGAGCCCCAGGGCTGCAAAAAGAAAAACAGAGCCAGTGAAGATGGATGACCATTTTTTGTTTGGCAAGAGTAAGTAAAGACCCCACAACAAGAACGGTAAGTTAATGAACAAGAGCTTTTCTCTAGCCTGGGGTTCTAGGCGCTCTCTGGGGTGCTCACCAAAGAAATAGAGGTTGGGGTCTATAAGAATAAGGGTATTTTTGAATAATTTTTCACCCGCAATTACAGGGCGGTTCCAGGCAATTTTGGCTAGAGCTTTTTCAAAACTGGTTTGGTGCCAACCTCTGGTTTGGTTGATATCGGCCGTCTCAAACTGGGATACCTGCCAAACAGGGGATATTGCCAAATTCTTTTCTTTTAAGATACTGGGTACTTGCCAAAAAACAGGTGAAAGTAAAGCTAAGATAGCTAGGACAACAATTGATTTAGACTTACCTTTAGACATGAAATACATTCTAGCAAACTAAGCTTTTAAACAGGCATTAATTAAGCCGGTGAATAAAGGGTGAGGAGACAAGGGATGAGATTTATACTCTGGATGGAATTGAACACCGACAAAGAATGGGTGTTTAGACAGAGGAAGTTCTAAGGCCTCTACCAGCTGATTGTCTGGAGATGACCCGGAAATAATTAAACCCTTTAACTCTAGCTGCTGCCTGTAGTCATTGTTGAGTTCGTAGCGATGCCTATGTCTTTCGTTGACTACTGTGTCTTTTTTTGTTTTTCTTAAACCAGTGTGTTCTAAATATAGCTTTTCTATTAAAGAGCCTTTGGTTAGCTTGCAAGGCCAGTTTCCCAACCTAATTGTGCCACCGTATTGATTGTCTTTTAAGTACTCTTTTTGGTCGGCCATAATATGAACCACAGGCTGTTTGGTTTTCTGGTTGATTTCCATGGAATTGGCTTCTTTTAAGCCAACCACATTTCTGGCGAATTCTATAGCTAGAAGCTGCATACCAAAGCAAAGTCCTAGATATGGTACTTTCTTTTTTCTGGCCCAACTAATGGCGGCTATTACACCCTCTGCTCCTCTACTCCCCCAGCCTTGCGGGCCGATTAACCCCTTTAGATTGTATTTGGCTAGAGTACGATTGATATTTTTAGATTTTTCTAGTTCGTCTGAACTAATAGGGACTATTTCTATATCTACAGCTAACTTTCCACCTACATGTCTAAGAGCTTCGTAAACTGAAACATACAGATCTTTGTGTAGAGTTCCGTCTTTGAAGTATTTACCAATAATGCCTATTCTGACTTTTGATTTTGGGTTACGCAGGTTTGAAACCATTCTCCTCCATGATCTTAGGTTGGTCTTTCTGGCCTTTAGGGAGAACTTGGTTAGGATTTTGTCTGCAAGTTTTTCTTTCTCAAAAAGTAGGGGAATTGAGTAAATTAGGTCTGTGTCGGGATTGTCTATGATTTGAGCTTGGTCTATAAAGCAACGCTTAGAAATAGTTTCTCTACTTTGATTATCTAGAGGAATTTCGTTTCTAGTAATAATGAAGTCTGGGAAGATACCTACTTCCCTTAAAGCAGCAACGGCATGCTGGGTAGGCTTGGTTTTTAGTTCACCCACGTTTCTTAAGAAAGGAAGGTATGTAACCATAAGATAAGCCGCCTTATGTTCACGGCCAATTTCTCTGGCTGCATGAAGGAAAGGTAGGTTTTCTAGATCCCCGGTAGTTCCTCCTATTTCAATTAAACAAAAGTCATAACCTTTACTTTGGGAGTATATCCCTTGCTTGATTTGGTTGATAAGGTCGGGGAAGATTTGAGCATCACGACCTTGGTACTGAAATGAGCGTTCTTTGGCAATTACCTGCTGGTAGATCTTACCGGTAGTTATATTGTTGTCTTTGCTTAGGGTTATTTCTAAGAATCTTTCGTAGTTGCCTAGGTCTTGATCTATTTCTCCCCCATCGGCGGTGACAAAGGTTTCGCCGTGCTCAGCGGGTCTCATGGTGCCTGCATCTAGACTTATGTACGGGTCTATTTTAACGGCAGTAACCTTAAAACCTTTTTGCTTTAAGAGTAATCCCACAGAAGCCGTGGTGAGTCCCTTGCCTAAACCAGACAGGACTCCACCAATGGTGAAGATGTAGTGAGTTTTCATAAAAAAACCAGTTGTTGTAACTGGAAGTTAAGTATAGCTTTATATTGAGTGATTTTGCAAAGAGTTATGGTTGTTAACCTATATATATTGACTTTTGAAGCTATTGTTGATATGTTGTAGTTATTGCTCGTCTTGAGCATGTCTTTCTTTCTGGCTTATCTAGAATCATATCTAGAGTTTAGCCGCATAATTGTACGGAGGTACAAATGAAGAAGAATTTAGCACATTTCAAACCAAGTATTGCAAACCCCAGCTTTACGACAATGGTTCTGACTGCACCACACATTATTCGTGAGGAAGTGTGGGACACCCTCAACTTAGTGTCGAAATTCGAGTGGTTCATCAAGAAAGGTGGAACGCCCACTCAGATCGAACTATCAGTAACGAAAGGCAACGAACCGAGATTCGTATACTCTCTACTGGTAATCGCAACTTACTTCGCCACTTTGAAGAAATCAGATCGAGGAATTGAACTTCACGAACTTTGGGGAATGAGTATAGCTGATCATAAAAATGCTATTGCTGAAATGCTCGAGTTGCCAGACGAAAAACAGGCCTCTTTATCAAATGAAGAGATCGAAATCGCACTTAGTTTCATTATTGAAGATTGGGTAAAAAGTAATATGCGATTTTGGAGCAATAAAACTGATGGAAATCTCTTCGGTGCAAGTACGATTCAAGGCTGGATTGACGGAGCAAACAAGAGCAAAAATCGACTGGTTTTTATTAATCGTCGTGCAGTTAAAATGTCAAATCGAGAATTTAATCGTCGATTAGATGTTTGCGATGCAGGGATTCAAGTATTGAAAGACCTGTTGCACCAAGTTGAAGACTCGAACTTCCATATTGACTTTGAACAAGATAGAGCTAAGCATGCTATTGAACGCTTCCTGACTAAGCTGGATCAAGAAGGACCAAGTGCAGAAGTGATGAAACTCCATAAAGCAACTGTTGAAATCCTGACAGAGCAAAATGAAAAGATCATTAGTCTGAGGCAATGGTTCTCTCAAGAAGAGGCAGAGTTAGCAATGAGAAACATTGCTGCTGTCACTCCTGCTTCTAAGAAGTAATATATGTATACGCCGCCAGGATAATCCTGGCGGTTTTTTTGTGGCCTAATGGGTTATTTTTTGCGGAATTGACTGCCTATACCTTCTATGGCTCTAAGTATTTCTAGAGGCATAGCGAAGATAACTGTGTTGGATTGATCTGAGGAGATGTCGTTGATAGAGTTTAGAGTTCTTAAGTGTAAAGCCCCAGGTGTCTTAGCCATGGTTTTGGCAGCTTGGGCAAGATTGTCTGCGGCTGCAACCTCACCTTGGGAGCTAATAATAGTAGCTCTTTTTTCTCTTTCTGCTTCGGCTTGTTTGGCCATAGTTCTAACCATTGATTCTGGCAACTCTATGTCTTTTAGCTCGACTGTTTCTACATCTATCCCCCACTCTTGGGCACTTTTTTCGACTATTTCTAGAATCTTGGTGGCGACTGTATCCCTATGGCTTAAAAGTTCGTCTAGAGTAGTTTCACCTGAAACTCTTCTCATGGTAGTTTCGGCCAGTTGAATAATGGCATAGTGAACGTTTTCAACTTCATTGATGGTTTTGGCGGCGTCTTTAACCTTGTAGTAGATAACGGCGTTCATTTTGCAGGAGACATTGTCTTTGGTAATGGTTTCTTGTTTGGGAACGTCGACTGCTTTGGTACGCATGTCTACTTTTCTAAAAGACTGGAAGATGGGAATAATAATGCGCCAGCCAGGGCCAATAATACCCGTGAACCTGCCCATGGTATAGACCACACCACGCTGGTACTCGTTGATTTGCTTTAGAGAGATTAGAAGTAAAGGAATTAAAATTGATAGGAAAGGTAAGGTCATAATTTGGAGTATATATTATTGTTTTACTAATTTCTATATTTTTAGTTCTTGACGTAGATAGTTTTGATATATAAGATGGGGACTAAAGGAGGTGAGATTATATTATGGAAAACAAATTAAAGAACCTATTAAAAGCACTTAAGATTAACGAGACAACCATTAGTACTATTATGGGAGGAGTGGTAGTTTTTATTGTAGCTATCTTAATGTTTAACTACTTCAAGTCTATTAACACTAGCAACGAGGGAGTAATTACGGAAACAGCCAAGGTAATTGAGGTAACTGAAGGAGAGAAGCCTGAACACCTACCAGATACCTATATTGTAGAAACTGGTGATGACCTATGGAGCATTGCGGAGAAGTTTTATAAGTCTGGCTACAACTTCATGGACATTGCAGATGCCAACTCTATAACTGATGCTAACTACATTGAGATAGGACAAGAACTAATTGTTCCTCAAGTAGCTGTTAAAAAGATTACTGTAGATAGCGAGACCTCTTTAGTAAGCACTATTGAAACTGGTTCCTACACCACCATAGCTGGTGATTATCTTTGGGACATAGCAATTAGAGCCTATGGTGATGGCTACGCTTGGACTAAGATTTACGATGCAAATAAAGAGTTGATTGGTACTAACCCAGGAATACTTTTAAAAGGCGTGACCTTAAGCTTACCCAGATAATATTCTGAGCACCCAAGGTACTAATTTTTGGTAAAAAATTTGAGCCCCAAAGGGACTAGCTATTTCATGCTGAGCCTGCGGTCGGACTCGAACCGACTACCTGCGGTTTACGATACCGCTGCTCTACCAGATGAGCTACGCAGGCAGGTGAAGGTATTTTACCTGATAATATTTAAAAGGTAGAATATAGCTATGATTGATGATAAAAACGATGTGCTAAAGATTCTTGGTGGATACAAACTTAAGGTCTGGAAAGAAATTGAGCCATACTTAATTGATCCTAAATATCATGAACTGTTTGAAGTTCCTGTTGACTTTGATAATGATGTAAAAAAAGTGTGGCAGGTGGTTAAGGAGTATCCGGAAAGGCAAGGTAAGTATTTGAGACCAAGCTTGTTAATGCTTACACTGGAAGCTTGTGGTGGTGAGTCTGAAAGAGGTTTAAAAACAGCGGCGGCTGTGCAGATATCAGAAGAGTGGATATTGATTCATGACGATATTGAAGATGACTCAATAAAAAGACGTGGTGCAGAATGTTTACATAGAAAGTATGGTTTGGGAGAGGCATTAAATGCTGGTGACATGTTGCATCTGATTATGTGGAGAGTACTACTGGAGAACAAAGAAGTATTGGGAGAGGCATTAAGTTTTGATATTATGAGAGAGCTAAACACTATCTTAATGAGGACAGCTCTGGGACAAGGTGTAGAGATGGACTGGGCAAGCTCTTTAAAGCTTGAGATCTCAGAAGATGGTTGGTTGTTCGTTGCCGATGGCAAAACAGCTTATTACAGCATTGTGGCGCCTTTAAGACTAGGAGCTATGATTGCGGAAGCAAGTGAGAATGAGCTTGATAAATTGACTGAATTTGGATTGTATTTAGGTAGGTGTTTTCAACTAGTGGATGATCTACTAGATGTGACTGGAGATTTCGGTGGTTTAAAGGTTAAGGGGGATGATATAAGGGAGGGAAAGCAAACCTTGATTCTGGGACATTTGCTGGGCAAGATTAAGGGCGTTGATAAAGCTAGATTAATTAAGATATTAAGCAAGAATAGAAAGGATAAGACTTTAGCCGAAGTGGTCTGGGTAATGAATAAAATGGATGAAATGGGAAGTATTACTTATGCAAGGAATAAAGCTAAGGAATATAAAGAAAAAGCACTTGAATATTTTAAAAAGAATCTTGGATTTCTGAAAAATGAGCCAGCCAGAGGCAATTTACTTAAACTGGTGAATTTTGTGTTGGAGAGAGATCATTGAGTGAGGCGGGTAACGGTTTGAACCGAAAGTTTCTTGTAAGTACATTGTTCACACATGATGCCCTGGTCGTCTACCCCTGGTTTGGGTATTATGTTTGATTCTAGGCAGTCTTTAATGTCATGTAAAACTGGCTCTATCCATTTGTCTGATCCCTGATAAGGGATGATTGAGAGTTTGAACTCTAGTTTGCCGTCGAACTTAGGGTTGTTTCTCTGCCCATTGGCAAAGACAAAGTAGCCAGTATCTGAAACCGTGAAACCTAAGGCTCTAAAGATCCACTGATAGATTTCCATTTGTTTCTTGTAGCCTTGTTTCCACTTGTCATTTAAGTTAATTTCTTTAGTGGTACAGGTAGATTTGTAGTCGACTATAAGTAGGTTTCCTTTAGGGTCTACCCAGATATCGTCTATGATACCGGCCACACGCAGATTGGTAGGCTGGTGAATGACATTGGCTCCTAGGTATTTGTAGTAGTCATCTCTCCAAGCTGGTAGGTCTTTATGCTTAAAAGGAACGGCATCTATTTTGTATTGTTTCATTAGCTCATGAGCCTCGCCTTTTTTTCTTAGCAAGTCGAACTCGTTTTTAAAAAGATTGTCAACGGCAGAGTTTAGGGTGAAGGCTGGCATATTGGGCTTACCCAGACCTAGCCTGCGATCCATATAGAAACACCTTGGGCAACCTAAGAACATATCTATTTTTGAACGACTAACGTTGAAGGGCTGCTTCTGACCTGGTTGGTAGCAGGATCGCTCTTGTCTTTGACGGTATTGGTTGTGTGGCATGTTTAAATTTATTTGTAACTCTTACCTTATTTTTGTAAGTTATTTTGGGCTGCTAGCAAACTAGTTATTGGGTGAGTATATCTTAAACCCGTCTAAACTTACCAATTGATACTCAATTAAAATGTTATTTTTACTGAAAGTTGAAGAGGAGAGGCTATTACCTGTGAAAAAACTGGTAGAAATTAGTTGTTCTTTATTGTGTATGTAAAGACCCAAAGACCTAGGGCAACAAAAGAGCCAACAAACGATTGTTTAAAGACATTCCCCTGACTTTTTTTAAGCTCAGTTGCACTACAACCACAACTTAATAAGCACAGATTATCATCTTTAGATTTACAACTAGCAACACAACTACCTTTATAAATGTCTTTATTTGTGCAGGTATATTTGGGTCGACCCGACAGAACAAGAAATGAAGCAATATAACCTATTACCACTAATAAGAAGACCTTAAAGAGAAACTGTTTTTTCTCTTGACTCATGTTTAAAATCATTTTAACAACTGTATTCTCAAAGGTCATCTACTACTTGATTATATACTTAAGTTTTTAGTGTTTATCACTACATTGAATCTGAGCGGGAAAAGAGGTTCGAACTCTCGACCTTCTGCTTGGGAAGCAGATGCTCTACCAACTGAGCTATTCCCGCTTGTGGTTTTGAACCGAAGTTCATTATATATCAATAGTTTTTTTTGGTACACTAGGATCATGGCAGGAAGAGGTAGTTATAGGAATAGAAAAAAGAGAAATTTGTCTAGAATGTACTGGCTGGTGGCCTTGGTGTTGGTGTTGGTTACTTTTAAGTGGGGATTTGCATTTTTGATTGAAGTAATTGGTAAGACAGGTGGGGATGGCACCCAAACTAACCAAACTGGAGATATGGTGGCTCCACAAACCCCAGTAATTTCTGCCTTGCCAGAAGCTACTAATAGTGCAACATTAAGAGTAGAAGGCTATACAGAGTCAGAAGTGAGAGTTGAGTATTTTGTTAATGGAAGACGGGTAATTACGGAGGAGTCCGATGCAAGTGGATTTTATAAAGCAAATTTAAATCTTGAAGAAGGCGATAACTTAATTAAGGTTAGAGCTAAAGACGAAGCTGATAATGAAAGTACCTCTAAACCTATTAATGTTATTTATGACTTTAAGAGCCCGGTAGTTGAAGTAGACTCGCCTACTGAAGGTCAGGAGTTTTTTGGCCAACAAGTACAAACTGTTTCTGTAAACGGAACTGTGTCTGAGGTAAGTGCAGATTTAAGAATAAACAATACATATATTAGATTAGATCGCGAAGGGCTTTTTAGACACCAAGTTAAGTTAAATGAGGGCGAAAATGAGATTAAGTTAGTAGCCACAGACCTGGCAGGCAATGTGACTGAAAAAGTAGTTAAGGTGTCTTACGTACGCTAAGATTCAAGCTTAGGAAAATTAGGATTGTGATAGGAGCATAGAGTAAGGTGTTGTTGGAAAAACTGTGGAGGGCTAGTGAAAGAAAGGCTGCTTTTAAATATGGATTGGACAGTTGCCCCCAAATTTTAAATAGTAGATAGGCGAAGCTGATAAAACCGAGCGCTCCCGTGGTAGCTAGAACGAAAATGAATGAGTTGTCTAGACCGGCGCTTGAGTGTTGAAGTGGAGAAAAAGGGAGGGTGTTGTAGCCTACTCCGGTAATTGGATTAGCTACAAATAGCTTGAAGCCCCGTTGAAGATTGACGACCCGGGAAGTAATGGAGAAGGTTCTTTTAAGGTTGACACCTTCACCAAAGGGCTTAGGAGCCAGGAAAACAAGTAGTCCTAGACCAATAGCAGCGAGAATTAGAGGTAGGCGGATCTTCTGGTTTTTTAGAATCAAGTAAACTAGGCCAACTAGAAATGACAAGTAGCTAATGCGCGAAAAAGTAAAAGCTAGAGCTACCAGTGAAAGTCCAAGCAATACTTTGGACGAGGGTTTTTTAATACTTTTAAGCGAGAAGAGAGAGATGAAACTTAAAACAGCTCCGGTGAAGTTGGGGTCTAAAAAAGGGAAGGTGAGCCTAAAGTAGTGATCGTCGTAACCAATGGCCTTCAAGAATCTTAAATCTGGAAAAAAGAGATACTGCAGAATACCTAGAATAGGAATAATGAAAAAAGAGATGTTTAGCAAACTTAAAGAGGCTTTTTTTGGCAAGGAAATAAACAGTAGCGAAGAGTAAAGGAACAACCTGGACAGGTAAAGAACAGCTACTAAGGAACCTGTACCGGAAATGAAGGCAACCATTAGAGAGAGGGTAGCTGCTGCTAAAAAAAGTGAAAGCGGTTTAAGTAAGATGTGTGAGAATTTAATTTTCTTAAGCTGCAATAAAAGAGTGAGAAAAACAACCAAGTCTACTAAGTAGAGCCTAACAGAAGGAAGCCGGCTTAGCTGATAAAACGGCCAAGAAAGAATTAGTAGCTTAAAGAATAATGCTTTCTTGGTTGTTGTTTGATGAAGATTTTTTAATGACATAAACATCGTTACCATAATCGTTTACACCGACTTGCTCCGCTCCCCCGGCTAGAACGACCTCTAGATCTTGGCACCTGAAACAGCCATGGTGAGGACATTTAAACCTATCTAACTGCCTAGCCAGCTTAATTTTCTTGGCTATCTCCAGGACTTCTTGATGGGCTTTTTTTAAGTTTGGTAGTTTTTGTTTCTCTGGCTTGTTCTTTCTTTGAAGGTACCAATAACTTACTTTGTCTACTTTGCGTTTTTGAGTATTGTGTACCAACAAGTGGTAAATAGGTAGTTGGAGTGACTTAGGATCTTCTGAAGATTTACCTGTTTTAAAATCTATAATGTGAACGGCATCTTTTTCTTGTAGATACTCTAGCCAGTCAATTTTACCGCAGAGAATGATGTTGTCTGGCTCTGAAAGCCAAAAGTAAGGTAGCTCCATGGTTATTTTTACGGCTAGGTTAGACAGTACGCCGGGGTGGTCGACTACCCTTTTGATCATTTCTTTACCTTTATGATAAGACTTCTCTTCTGATTCTTTGTCGAAGAAGCCGCCTTTTTTACCAGAGAACTTTTCTAGCCAAACCTTCTCGAACTTAGGGGCTAAAGGTTCTTTGAACCTGTCGGCGGTAGGAATATTTGAAAGAGACTCTATAACCTCGTGGACAGCTGAACCCAAAGCTAATGGGGGAGTAACTATCTGGATTTTATGGTTGGTTTTAGGGTCTTTGTAAACGTTTTTTAGATAGTATGAGCGGGGACAGATTAAGAAGTCTGAGATGGAAGAGTGTGAAACCCAAGTAGCCGTGAATTTATCTGGTGACATAGTGACTAGAGTTTAACAGAAAAGTTCTTTAGGGTACGACCCTCCGCTTTGCGGGCCCGTCGCCTTTGGCTTCTCCTGCTAGGGTCGGACCCTTTTATTTTGCCACTGAAATACCCTAACGGAAAGTGACTGAAGACTCATGAGGTAAGCATGGAACAAGCCTAATATGCCATCTTGAAGGCCTCGTTTAAAAAGATAGTTTTGGATAAACTTGGCCAGAGGAAAGAACAAGAGTTTGAAGTATGAAAAAGGCTTGTTTTCACTGACAAGCTCTTGGCTATCTAGCAAACCATAGCTAGTAATTTTACTGATAAAACTAGTGGTTAGATTATCTTTGTAATGCATTAAAGGTGCTTCTAGCTCCCCTACCCTGCCCTGAATCTGCCAAGTTTCATGAACACTTCTGGTGAATTTGCCAGCGGCTTTTTTGGCCAGACGCAAAAGTTTAATTGAGCCTGTTTCTCCGTATTTAAGAGCTTGAGAGAAAAATATGTCTTGCCTATTTAAGTAATAGCCCTGGTATTTGGAAGTTTCTATGGCTTGTATGATTTGACCTTGAAGTTTTTTTGAAACAACTTCGTCTGAGTCTAGAAACAGGACCCATGGTTGACTGGCCTTTTTAAGAGCAAAGTTCCTTTGAGTGGCAAAACTATGTAGAGGCTTGGAGAAGACCTTAATGTTTTTGGTTGATTTTGGAGGAGAGTGCTTTGAGTTTGTATCTTGAATAATTATGATCTCGGCAGCAAAAGATGCAGATTTAAGAGTAGGTTGCAGTAGCTTAACAGGCAGATGATTGAGGATAACAATACTGAGATTCATTTATTTTTGTAGTAATGATATGTCCAAAGTACGTACAGGTAGGTGTAAAAAAGAGCCATGTAAAGGTAGGCATAGATGCTTTTAGGAAAGTTGAGCCAGCGGGTAATAAACTTAAGTTGGCTTTTAAAGCTAATTATAAGTTTTTGGGTAGGTATACTAAAAGAAGCAGAAGTATTGTGTTTTATTTTAACTTGAGGCTCTATATATGAAGCAAAACCTGCTTTGCCAGCTGTTAGGCAGAAGTCTACGTCTTCTAGATACATAAAGTATTGTTCGTTTAGCAAGCCAACTTTTTCAAAAACTTCTCTTTTTATAAGAACACAAGCAAAAGAAACAAACTCGTATTTGGTTGAGTTAGATATTTTTAACCCTTTGGTGTTTATGTGTTCACATTTAGTGGTGTGCCAGTTTACACTGCCACCTAGACCATAAAAAGTCTGTTTGTTTTGCTGGTGTTGATGGACTGGAGCTACCAGGCCAGCTTTGGGTCTTTGCTTGAAGGTTTCAAGTAGAGGCTTAAGAAATGATTTGGGCACAGTTACGTCTGGATTGATGATCATGATGTGGGAAGCTTGGTTTTTTAGAGCATAGCGAATACCAATGTTATTACCGTATGCAAAACCTAAGTTCTGCTTGGTTTTGATTAGCTTAATTTTTGGAAACTGTTTTTTTAGTATCTGGCTTGATCTGGTTGATTCTGAGTTGTCTATAATGACAATTTCTGTGCCGGTGGGAAGGTTAGAACTGTGAAGATGATCAAGACACTGAATGGTGTCTTTAGGCCGGTTGTAGTTGAGTATTAGAATGAATACTTTAGCCATGAGTTAGCTTATGCTTGTAACGGGCGAACACAATGGTAAAGGTAATCAAAAACGAAGGAGCTACTACCAAGCTACTAATGGTGGTTGCATAGGCTGGCCCCAGGAAGCCGTATTTAGGAGTGAGCATGAATATAAGAATAACGTTTAGAACTGAGCTTAAAACAGCAAACATGGAAGGTATTTGGGGCCTGTTTATGCCATCTAGAACTACGGTAGGAATTGGGGTGAGACTGGTAAAGACAAAGAAGAGGGAAAGAACTTTTAGAACAGAGAAGGCTTGGGTGGCCAGATGAACGTCTTTTAACCAAAAGATGAGAAATTGAAGACCAAACTGGTAGACAACGTAGACTTGAATTACCCCTAAGAAAAGAATTAAGGCTTGAACTGCTAGTATTAGCTTTTGTAACTTGCCTATTCTTTCCTTACTTGAAAGAGATGTACTTAGAGGAAAAAATGACAGAGTTAATTGAGATATGGCTCCAGCAGCTTTGATGATGATGTTTTGTGGAATGCTAAAAATAGTAACCGCCTGTGGATTTAGCATGCCGGCTAAGGCAAATTTGGAGAACTGGTTTCTGAATTGGCTAGCTAAATTACCAACAAAGTTTTTGAAGCCAAAGTTTAGTAACTGCTTACCACTGGACTTAAATAACTTTGGCCAAACATGGTGGGTAAATTTGTTGGAGGCGTATTTAAAAAAGATGGCAGCTGTAATAAGATACAAAACAAGCTGAAAGGCAAAGAGGTGAGGTAAGGATGGATAGTAGGCAGACAAAAGAGCCGTGAGAATGGTGTTGCCCGAACCGACTATTAAGTTTCTTAGGTTGTAAAATGCAAATTTTTGATCTACCTGAGGCAGTGTTTGCAGAGGCTGACTTAGATGGTTTATAAAAATAATTAGCGAGACAAAGAAACTAGTGGCTAGCATGGAGGCTCTAGGTACAAGACTGGTGATATTTAACTTGTTGATAACAAGGATATTTACAAAAAGAGAAATAAAGAATACGGCTATGCTTAAAACAAAGAACTGGTAGAAACAAGTTTGCCAGTAGCGTGAGGCTTTTTTTTTGGTTATGTTGGGAAGAGATAGATGCCTAATTAAGGCAGTAGTAAGACCAAGGTTTAAGGTGGAAGCCAAAGGTACCATGCCAGCATAAATTAGATAAACACCAAATAAATCTGCACCTAGATTCTTTAGAAGAAGGGGGATAGAAAAAAGACTTAGAACCAGCAAATAGCCATAACCAACTAGGTTAATTGAACTATTTTTTAAAAGGGTTTTTTTAATAGACATTAGCTTAGTTTGTAGATTATTTTTCTGGGCAGGCTAATTTTTTGTTTAACAGTTTCAGCTCCGGCTAGGTTGGCGAAAACTTTATTAAACTTTTTCCGGTTTAACTTAAAAACCGTAGATAGTTGGCTATAACAGTAGTCTGGATCCTGAATTAACTTGGGATATTTAATATAAGTAATAGGCAGGTTGTACTCTAGAGCAGTTTCCGTAATTTTACCAAGAGCCCAGGCTAGAACCTGCTCTTGAGAGGCTAAGCCCTTTATTTTCCAACTTAAGCCTGCCTTCTGTCTACTTTTGGCAGCGTCTTTTATGTTTCTAACCGGAACAATAATATGATCTACCTTAATTAGATTCTTTTTTAGCATAGGCCCTAATTTGTAACTAAATTTAGGGTGTTTTAGTATTCTGGGGGCACTATTGAGTAATTTTTGTTGTCGTTTTATATCAGTTGAGAAAATTTTGTACTCACAACCAGCTCTAATTTTCTCATTGAAGTCTTCTATATAGGGTTTGTAGCCAGTGTCTTGACCTAGTCTGGTTAGAAGTACCATTAAAAATGAGGTGCCAGCCCTACCAGTTCCGGTAATAATAATTTTGCCTTTGGTCACTTTAATTGTTGTTTATATATTTTTTCAATCTTTTTGGATGTGTGTAGGCAATTGTACCTTGAAAGGGCACGTTGACGAGAGTTCTTCTTTAAAATAGCCCTCTTTTTAGGTGAGAGGATGAGGTCTTTTAAACTTTGATATATGCTTTGAGCAGAGCCGGTGGTGTAGATAGCAGCTGAGCCACAAACTTCTTTAATAGCCCCGGTGTCTGTGGTAATAATGGGTAGACCACTGGCCATAGCCTCTACCAAAACCATGCCATATTGTTCTTGCCAAGTACTGGTTGCCTGACTAGGCAGACAAAAGATATCGGCTTTTTGATACTCTTGGTGAATTTTATTGTAAGGGACAGTTTTTAAGTTAATGTTTTTGTGAGTGGTAATTTTTTCTTTTAGTGTCCCCTGCCCCACCAAGTTTAGATTTAGGTTTGGAATTGTTTTGTTTAGCTTTAAAAACGCTTGAAGTAAGTTTTGGACCCCTTTTGATTCTTCTAGCCGACCAATAAAAAGTATGGTTAGATCTTTGGTTTTTTTTGAATTTGAGTTTCTGGGCTTGAACCTATTAAGGTTGACCCCCAAAGGTATGGTGGTTATTTTCTTAGCAGAGACACCTTCTTTAACTAGGGTATCTTTAGCTAGCTCAGTGTGGGTAATGAAGTGGTCTATTTCTTTTCTAGCTATTGCCTTTATTCCTTGCCTACCTCTTAAACTTTCGTTATTAAAAGGAATTACCTCCCAAACAGTACTGACCACTTTTTTTACTAAACCTTTTCTTTTAGCTTTGATTGCCTGAAGGGTGTAGTGGTAATATGTTTCCGCTACATGGGCTATGTCGCTGCCAGCTATGACTGCCTCTAAACCAAAAAGGTGGTGGGCGTCTTTGAGAAGGCGGTTTAGAATAGGATAGAGATAGGGTGAGTAAGGTAGGTCGGTGGGGCTTAAAAGTTTTTTAAGTGGTAATTTTATTTGTGAGTTTAAAGGCTTTAGTGAAGAAATTGCTTGAATATTATGCTTTTTACTAAAGGGGTAGTAGTTTTGTAATTCAAAGGGGTTTAAGAAACCCCCTCTGATAATTGATATTTTCATTTATATCTTTGCAATGTTTTTATAATGATTCCGTCTAATAAAAATATTAATTGTACAAAGAGATTGATTAACAAGTTTTCATGCTTTTCTACATAATACTTTCTAGACTTCAACCAAGCATCAACATGAATCCTCTCTTTGTTATTACTACTATAACCACCAACATGTTTTATTGATGATTTTGGATTGAATAAAACTTTAAAGCCTGCTTCACCTGCCCTTAAACAATAGTCAATATCTTCTAAGTACATAAAATATTTTTCATCAAGTAAACCAATTTTTTCAATGACATCCCTATCAATTAGCATAAATGACCCAGATACTGCATCCACTTCTTTTTTAACTACAGGTAGTGGCTGATCGAGATAATAATGTCTTCTATGAAAGTAATCTCTTGGAACTATTTTCCTTAGATTTGTATAATCAAAAAGATAAGTATAGACGTTAGGCTTACGAACATAAGTATTATGCCTCTCTCCATTAAGCTTGTAATTTGCACCACCGACTATGCCTGCTTTATTTTTTCTTAAGCATTTTACTAGTAAGTTGATTGACTCAAAACTTGCCAAAGTATCAGGATTTAATAATAGAATCAGGTTATTTTTAGCAACCTTTATTCCCATGTTCACACCAGCAGCAAAGCCAATATTTTTGTTCGCATTGACAAGCACTACCTTTGGAAACTTTGAAATTTCCTTCATTAATTTTGAATTCCCTGTGCCATTATTTACAATAATTATTTCTAAATTATTTCTAATAGCTTGCCCTTTACGAATCTCTTTTAAACAAAACAAAAGAGGTTTTTCTGATTTGTAATTTACAATTATTACTGATACTGCATCGTTTAGAATGGTTCTCCGTTTATTGTTAGTCATACATCAAATATTGTATATAATTAAAATCAGTGCTAAATATATATTGTACTCGCAGGCCACTAATATATTCTTTTTTACTTTGTTTAATTTCTATTGTTTTGCTATTTCCTCAATCAATGTTCGCAAGCGACATTCTGATTGAAGAATTTGACGGTCAATGGACTGATGAAAATAACTGGGTGACACTTAACAATGCTCTCGGACTTTCATTTCCTACTGGACAGAATTCATTAAGACTAAGTGCACCTACTGGAAGAATATTTGCATATACTTTTTCAAAAAATCCTTTCCCTGATGAAAATATCACAATGAATATTAGGTTTAAATTTTTACCTAGCGGATTAAATTTTGGTGCAGGTATATTAATTTCTGACAATGCTCCAATTACAGAAATTTCAGAAGACCCAAATGATTATGCGACTATAAAAATATGGCCACTGTCTAACAATAGTTTTCGACTGATGTCAAACTTATGTCCTGAGCAAAACCCAAGTTGTAGTGGGAAAACTATTATTCTTGATGTGGATGATGATACATTTCTCGATTGGCATAACCTTTCTGTTAATTTTGATGGTAATTCCCAATACCATGTTAGCTTGGATGATCAATTACTTTTTTCTTCGGTCACTACAACGAGGAGACCACGTCAAATAATGCTCGGCTCTCCTGAAGCTACACTTGGAGTAACTTGGCCTATTTTCGAGGTGGATTATGTGAGAGTTACTAGTGAAAGTAGTGTGGCTGGAAAAGTGCCGGTAGTGGTGCTGCCAGGCATGGGGGCAAGTTGGGACTTTAGTGCCATACTTGATGGAGGTGCTGGAAGCAACTGGGCTATTCCTGATTTTGTGAATGTATATGACAACTTAATATCATCATTTGAGAATGATGGCTATGTAGTTGATACAGACCTATTTGTTTTTGGATATGACTGGAGAAAGAACTTGGATACTTTGGCTGATGATCTTGATACTTATATAGAAGGTTTGGTTACAGCTGGAAAGATTGGCAGTAGTGACAAGGTTAATTTTGTAGGCCATAGTATGGGCGGATTGGTAGCTAGAAGCTACCTACAGAAACATGGTATTGATAAGACTAACAAGCTAGTGACTGCTGGTAGCCCACACCTTGGCGCCGTAGACACATACTCTATATGGCAGGGAGCCACTGTAATAAATAGGCCGTGGTGGCAGAAGTCTGCAATTGAGATACTAACTAGACTAAATAGACAGACTGGTGAAAACAAGGTAACAACCATTAGAAGGCTGGTTCCGGCGGTAAAGGACTTACTGCCAGTTTATGACTTTTTAAAACTAAATGGAGTTTTAAAGCCGTGGGGTAGTTTGGCTCAGCAAAATAACTACCTTGATTCTATTAGAGATGTTTCTGCAATAGATGGTGTGGCCACGGTAATGGCCGGAACAGGTATAGATACTAAGCATGAAATTAACGCTATAACTAGAACATACAAAGACGTAATGGCCGGAAAATGGGAGGATGGAAAGATATCTAGTTTTAATCTGGCAAACGGCGATGGTACGGTTTGGTTAGACAGTAGTGTGGGAGGGTTTACAAATGAATTTACCTTGGCAACAGATCACTCTGGTGTAATTTCTAGTGAACTGGCAATAAAGAACATTTTTTCAGAACTGGGACTAGATGCAGACAAAGTAGTAACTAATACTAGCCCTGACATGGGAGAGTCTGTTTTGGCTGTTGTACTTAGATCACCTGGCACACTTGAGGTATGCGAAGGAGTTGTTTGTAACTCTAGTTTGGGCTGGTACTACCCTAGCTACAAATTGTTTTTACTACCTGGATATACAGGACAGATGGTAGACATAAAGATAGTTGAGAGTGGTTTAGGTAGTTACAATTTACACGTTGGTGAACTTTCTGCTACGGATGAAAAATGGAGAAAGATTGAAGGAGAGCTAAAAAACACCGGCCAGGAGGACAGCTACCAAGCAAGCAGTGTTGGTAATGAACTGGTAATAACACAAAGTGGAGCAACTGCCAAAAATGGATTAGGGGTAACGGTTGGACTACTGGAAATTGTAGAACCAGGTTGGGACACAGAAGACGGTGTTAGCACAGTACTAAATGAAGGTTTAAGCATTCTAGATAGATTAAAGGCAGCCAGAAAGATTAGATACGCTTTAAATGAAGTGGTTAAGAACGCCTATATGCTGGGAACCAATGATACTGTAGAAAAAGCTTTGCGAGTATGGCTAAGCTTGGATATATTTATGGAAAATCTTTTGACCAACGATAGTTATTTGTCTGCTGACCAGGTAAGCAGGAGCTTGCAAGCCATGCCATTTTACAAGCAAGAAGTGGAAGCCGTGCTTATGTCTAGCAGCAGTTATTACGCTGGAGAGTTCTTAGCTGAGGCGGATAGGCAGATGGAGCTGGCAGAAGCTTTGGGATTGGGGCAAGAAACTCTTAGGCTAGATAAACTACATAGTGCTAGGTATTTATACCTTTTAAGTTTGGGTGTAAGAAATTAGAGTGAGTAGAAATTGATAAAAAATGAGCCCGACAGTTGTCGGGCTCGGGTGAATGAATGCTTTTATTCTTTTTCTTGGCTACTTTTCAAGAGTTGATAAGCTTTTAAAGCCATGTCTGGAGACACGTCATACAGAATAGTATAGGCGTACAAAGCAGGGAAATGTTTGGACATAATCTCCAAGATCTCTACATAGATTTCACTCCAATCGACTTGAGTTTAAGGGTAATAAACAGTTGCTAGATTGTTCTTTTTCCGGCTTTTCCACACGCCCCATAGTTTCTTGATGTCCTGCTTGGTTTTTGTTCTGGTAAAGATGAGATACCAGAAGAGAAACGAAGCT
>Ga0257125_1000974_pt1 | contig 32577 bp, 26 predicted proteins | sample SI106_200metaG_FD_190183 | JGI IMG/M metagenome (GOLD analysis project Ga0257125, IMG submission 190183) | Marine microbial communities from Saanich Inlet, British Columbia, Canada - SI106_200 | ecosystem: Environmental > Aquatic > Marine > Inlet | place: Canada: British Columbia | collected... | reverse complement strand
GGCGCCTACTCCAACAACCTGCTTGTCAGCGACCCAGACATGGCCACGCCTAAGCGATTGCTCATTCAGGCATCGCACGCCTACGACGAACACATGACTAATGTGTTGCACTGGTGGTTGACGTGATGAAAAGGGATGAGTGATGGGATGATGGACGGCATGAAGCCGCCGCCGCGTGATATCGACGATGGTCAGGCACCCGTGCCCGGGGCGGGCCAGGCTACTCGCGCCAGGCGCACGGCCCTGCAGGCCCCGTGTTCCCGGGCGCGGTTCTGTCGCACGTAATCGGGCCACATGAACTCCCCCACCGTGATCCAGGCCTCCTGCTCGCCAATAGTTTGAATCGCCCCGAAGTTGCCCATGGGGACACCGCGCTCGGACACCACGTACGGCTTGGCTACCAGGTCGGCGAGGCCGTTGCCATCCCAATCAAAGTACACGAAGTACTTGTGCAGAGCGGGATCCTCGATCACCCACGAGATCTCGCCGCGATCTTCCCGATCGTATGAGATGGCAAGCCGCTCGCTGCTGTAATCCTCATCCTCCCAACCACCGCCAGTAACTGTACGGACACCAGCTATCAAACCGCTCGACGCTGTAATTCGATGTATGATCGGGCGTGGCGTTAGTATGTGTCATGGCACCTCTGAACTCACCTTCATGTCGTCTGCTAGTTGCCCGGTCTTCATCAGTTAACTGTCCCGCATCCTTCCGGCAGAGGATTTCGATGAACTCCTGAGCCAACTCTTCCCCGCCGACACGATGGGAGAGCTGCGCCGAGGCAAACTCCCGCAGTGAATCCAGCGGATGGTAAGAGAAGTGGGATTGGGCCAGATAATTGATTTCAACCGGTACTTCCCGCGGGGATCGTTCGCCGTAATATATAGCTCCGTCAAACCCACCCTGCGCGACCCTGATGGCCAGCTCCTTGATCGATGAAAGGCACAAACTGCCTTCCAGACTGCTGGTTGAATAGAATACATTTCGGTCGCAGGGTGCCTTCATTTCCTTCGTCCAGAGAGGGCCATCATAAACGATATGGGGATCCCCATCGTCGAGGAAACCCGTCAATGGAATGGACTGCCGCAACTGGCCGTCGACATTCCACTGGGCGATTGTCTGGTCGGGATACAGGTCGGCGAAAGCCGGTCTATGCTTTAGCGCCTTATTTTTAATGTGTGGGTTGCGAGCCATCAGAACATCCTGACGTTTTTTCTCCTCTTCATCATACTGCCAGTCTAGTGGATCAAGCGTCTTGCCGACATGTGGAGAGAACCCAGTATAGGTTGCGTAGACATTCCATTTGCTCTGCGGGATGTCTACCAGCTCTTCAAGAACAGGTTTGTAGGACAAATACTGACTCTGGATGAACTGCGGATTCTCACTTTTCAGCTTGCGGATTTCGCTCTGGCATCTGGGGCACTCACACAGGAAGTAGTCGCCATTCTCCAGGTTGACGCCCTTTATCTCAAAGGTTTCAAAGAGCCAGTGTATACCGTTTTTGAGCCAGGAAATATTCTTTGGATCCGTTGGGCAGGGACGCAGGTAGCCAAAGGAACCGACCTTGGCGTTGTCTGGATGGGTTCTGATATGTGTGTCGAGATTGAACGGATGATCGCCTCGGTAGAAAGGTCCTCCGTAGAAATGGGTCCCTATTCCGGGACAGAGGTCAATACCGTGGTCATTTGCGTAACGGCATACCTCCTGAGCTGCCTCAATACCTCCATGCTCATCCCGGAGGAAGCCCCAGATGGTGAGAACATTCCTGCGGTAGTCAATCATACCGTCAATGACCCGTTTCATGTTGTCAATGTAGACAGCGGCATCATGGGGATAATCCAGCTGGCAGCAGTAGGATACCGGGAACTCGCAGTCCGTATTCCAACGGGTGCGGATGTCCCAGTTCCAGAAACCGCGAAGCTGGAAGGCGGGCTTTTCTAGTTTCGCGTCCCCCGTATACTCCAAGCCGCTCTCTGTTTTGCGCAGATTTGCGGCCAAATCGCTGATTCCGTAAAGCAATCCAGCCAGATCCCCACCGGTGATAAGAACAGTCGATTTGCCGTCATCCATGAGCTGTTGGATCAAATAGGCGCCGGCGTCAAGTTCAGCTCCTAATCTGTGCTTGCCCAATAACTGTCTGACCAGATGATTCTCAGGCAGTGCGGCCACGATACAGTCATGAGTGTTTTCATCGAAGGAAAATGGCGACGCTGGTAGCCATTGAATCAAATCCGGCTTGCGAAATCGCCGAAAGAACGTCTGTTTCGCGCTTTCATTGCCCGTATTCTGCATGAATACATTGACTTTGCCATTGGGATTGAATCGGGACAGTATTGCCTTCACAAGAAGCTCCCCTTATCACTGCAGCTCTGGATCATAGTTCAGTCCTGGCAGCTCGGATCTACGTGATGAGTCGGCCCTCCCGGATGCGGGCAACACCTCCCGCAGAACTCGCAGAAAGTTGCCGCCCAGGATCGCAGCGACGTCGTCCTCGCTGAAACCATCATCCAGGAACGCGTCGGTGAGCGCCGCTATGATAGCTGTGTTGAAGTGCGTGCCGATACCGACAGCATCGATCCCCATCCGGCCCCCAACGGAAGGAGAAGACCTCGCAGTTCGTCCACAGCGTGACGCCCACGTCATCGACGACCTCACGGGCCCGCTCCAGTCCAGCCAAATTCTGCCGGACCAGGGCGCGCCAATTGGCCTCTTTCCAGAAGCGGCACCGGTCCGTCCAGTGGACGGCGTCCCACACATTGACGTGTTGCAGATCGAAGAAGCTGCCGGTGATAATGGGTGTCGTCATCTCGTCGCATCCTTCGCACATCTAAATCCGACCATAGGGCAGGTGCCTCCCTTCCTGGCGTTCCGGTACGTCGCGGCCATGTTCGCCCCCGGAGTCACCCATGATCCACCGCGGATGATCCAGTCCGACGACCGGGGCTCGGCCGCCTCGCCCTCCCAGGCATAGGCGCGCCAGCGCCCGTCGCACAGCTCCCAGACATTGCCGGCCAGGTCGTAGACTTCTTCGGGCGTGCGGCCCAGCTCATAGGTCCCGACAGGCGTGGTATGACCGATCTGATAGTCGAAGTTTGCCAGGTGGGAGCCGAGAGGGTCATCACCCCACGGGTACTGACGGGCCCCTGCGCCGCGGGCGGCCGCCTCCCACTCGAACTCGGTTGGCAGTCGCTTGCCGGCCCACGCGGCATATGCCTGCGCACCCTCGATCGTGACCAGTGTCACCGGATACAGCGCCCGGCCGATCACCGTCTCGTACCTGCCGTCGGCGCGTTGGACAATCCCGCAGAAATCCGGATTCGCCATGTCGATCCCGTAGAACTCGTCGTGCTCTCCCGCATTGAGGAAGGTGGTGTACTCGCCGACAGTCACTTCGTAGCGATCGATATAGAAATCGTCGAGGATGATGGTGCCCTGCGGTGAATCGTCCGGATCCGTAACGTCCGGGCCTATGGTATAGGTGCCCCCCTCGATCCTCGCCATGCTCCCGGGTTCCAGCTTGGATTCCGGTTCTGGCGGCGCCACAAAGGCGAAGGCCTCCTCGCGCTCTGAGTCGGGCAGTTGGATGACTGTTCGGTCGGAGAGGATCGCCCTCCCCCAGGATTCGCAGGAGTGCATGTTGTAAACCAGGTTCTGCGACCATGTCCAGTCGTACGAAACCTTTCCCCGGTCGTCCCAGTCGACGATGGGCCAGACCTTGGGCCAGGTGTGCTGAACGCGGCTGAAGTTTAGGCGCAGCATGGTGCCGTCCTGGTTTAGTGGCTCATCCGTGCGGCTCGTCTTCTGGAGGCTCTCCCAGGGCAGCGCCATCTCGATGATCCAGCCCCTATCGGTGTCGTGCGGGTAATTGAGACTGCCGTCCATCCTGACCGCCACGAGCATGCCTTCGAGGTCCCAGGGTAAACTTCCCTCGACGCGCGGATGGCTGAACGGAATGCCACCGCGGTTGTACTCCTTGTGCAAGAACATGTCCCAGATCGTGCCGAGACAGTTAAACTCGAGCTCGATGTAGTCCTGCGAATCTCCATCGACGTCGATGAACAGCTCGATGTCGTTGTCGTTGTAGATCTCTTCATCCTTGGTGACGACATGGCCCACCAGGTTCGGCTCCTCGAGTTCGGCCGCCGCGTAGAGATACTGGTCATCCCAAACCAGTTTTGCCCGGGTGGCGAGGAAGGGCTTCCGGTAGCCGGTCATGAAGATGTGGCCGAATGTAGCGGTCCAGGCGGCGTTCGCCCAACTCGTCTCGGTCAGAGCACCATCAACGGTGATATCACCGACGGCCCGATAGGCGACGTACTGGGCCGGCTTGAACTGTTTGGGGGTGTAAGGTTCGGTCACCGGCGGATAGTTGAATCCCGACTCACGTTCCATGGCTGCCTCCAATGAGCGGACGTGTATGCAGCAGAAAAGCGTTAACAGGACGAGGAACACTGTCATTGAGCCGGAAGCTCCAGAGTGAACTGAATCTGGTCCGCCAGCACCTTTTCGGGGAAATCGGGATAGAGATCGCATCCTTCGAACATGGGCAGCGGTCACGTGCTCACCTCGCCGAACTCATATTCCGGGTGTGCGTCCATCTCCAGCGCCGCGTACGCGTAGAAGGGATAGACGCTCCACTCAACGCAGCCCAGCAAATCCGGCTTGCCGTCCCCGTTCAAATCTCCGGGCCAGGCCTGCGGGCCGTGGATCGTGAACGCGATTTCCTCCCCGTAGCACTTGAACTCCCGCGGCAGGCCAAACACCGGTTCATCCTCTGCTCCCACATTCCGGAGCAGGTAGATCTTCCCCGACCCCGCACAGCTATAGACCAGATCCAGCAGCCCATCGCCGTCCCAATCCACGGCCCGGAAGGACTCGGTCCAGTGCTGCTCCCTGCCCACAATCGAATCGTCGATCTCTCGTCCATCCTCCAGCAGAACGTGGCCCTGCTTGCGCAGCCCCAGCGTGCCATTGTCTCGCCGGTACTGAATAAAGAGCGTGGCCTTCCCGTGCTCGTCGTGGGTGATCAAATCCATGAGACCGTCTGCGTTCCAGTCCGCAAATGCCGCGCCGGTGCGCCAGGCGAACGGCGAGGCATTGTCTCGCGGATAGGGGCTATTGAGGAGATCGTCGTTTTCGGCGAGCCGTCCCGTCGCCGCGCGCGTCTCCGGTGAATCCGGGTAACCGTCCGCCTCCAGGTACTGCAGAGGCCCGAACACCGGCTCTCGCTGGGTGCCCACGTTGCGGCACCAGAGGATCCGGTTGGTCTCATTCGGCAGCATCAGGTCTTTCAGCCCGTCGCCGTCCCAATCCACCAACACCGGGTACGGGTAGCCCATGTTGTGCCAGTGTCGGCTCTGCAGGATTTCATCCCGCCTGATTCTGATCGGCTTCCCATCTGCCTGGATCAGGCGGGATTCCCCCCACGCCGGACGTTCGTCGCTGCCGGAATTGGCGACCATTCGGGGCCATCCATAGCCGCCGCCGATCACCAGGTCGGTCACGCCGTCTCCGTTCCAGTCGACTATGCAGGGCCAGGCCTGGTCGCTGCATATCAGGGGCGCGGATCGCGACTCGGCACGGCCGGCCAGTTCAAAGATCGGCTGCCCGTCCGCGCTCCCCGCCAGCCGGTAGAACGAGACATTCTGGAACTGGTTGTGCTGAATGAGGATGCCCTCTGCGGATGGACCGGTGACGGCTGCCACCATACTTGCATCGACCTCGATGCTCGATATTCGGGTCGGCTCACCAAAGCTCGGTGGGTCTCCTCCTTTGTTCTGACTCCAGGTCAGGCCCCCTCCCATCGGCAGGGCCAGCGCCGGCTTGTCGATCACATCGAGCCTGCCATCCCCATCCAGATCGATGAACGTCAGATTCTTCCCCACCTTCAGATCCACGGGATCCGCCGCCTCAAAAGGCCAGCCTCTGGGATTCGTATTGCGGATGAAGTGTCCGTTCACCACCAGGTCAAGCGCTCCGTCTCCGTCCAGGTCGACGGCGCAAATCCCGGCGTTTTGGGCTACCGGCGCCGGAATCGTCGCATCCCGCATAAAGATGGGCATGCCGCCGGGGTCACGTCTCCCTGTGTTCAGAAAGATCGTCACGCCGTCGTCGCGCATGTCGGCGTAGGCGATATCGACCAATCCATTCCCGGTGAAATCGCCAAAATCCGCCTGGATGTAGGTACCTGGAAAGTGGTGGTACTCCTCTGAGCCGAACTCCGTCACATACCGCAGCCGCACCATGTCACCAAAGATGAAATCGGAGTCAGCGCCAACGCGCGGGTAGCAGATGATGCCGCTGATGGGCGACCCGGGTCGGTGGTAGTAGTTCCAGCACCCCACCAGATCCGTCCGCCCGTCTCCAGTCATATCCACCAACCGCATGGAGTAGGCTACCGTGATCGGTCGTGGAACGCCGGCGTTGTAGCGAAGCAGATCACCCACGCCGACCATCGGCACATATTCCTGCGGCACAAGTGCCGGCCGTTCTTCAGCCGTCCGGAATCGCACCTCATACTTGCGGTGATCCGGATCGCCAATCGTCCATTCAATCCGGCCCGCATCCCCGTACGCGAAGTCCTCCGTCCGTGCTATCGGGACGGTCTCTCCGTCGATCAGGTCGATCAATTCGATCGAGTTCGGGTCCAGGACACCGGGAAGGCCGGCCAGGTCGATCATAGCCCCAAAATCAATCCGCACGGACATCGGGATACGACCCAGGTCCCCCGGAAGCACTGAAGTTACGGTCAGAGGAAACTGAAACGTCCTCGGTGTGATGCCATCAGGTATCATGCGAGATTTCCCAACTCCATTTTTTCGGTGAAAAATGTCTATATATGTATTACATAAATTCTCATTTTCGAATCAATCGTAAGCATATTGAATGCATGCTTTTCAGGCAAATAAAGTCACCGATGATCTGCCGTCCTGCGAGTGAGAGAGCGATAAAATGGCAAAGTTGCATCTGCAGAACTATCCTCCGAAGCACGGACTGTGCGTACCGGCGGCGGCGATGTTCGAACTGGTGACCGAACTCTTCGTCAAGGTCTGTATGTCACAATCGGAAGCGGTGTTCACTGCGTCTCTATCTCGTTTGAATAGGGTTCCAGACGGGTCTCGAGACCGAGTTCCTTGATGCGGAGCGTCCGGGAGCTCTCCTTGTAGTGCTGCAAGTGGCGGGCGAGTCACCGGCGCCCAGAGTAGTGCGGACACGTGATCATCGGTCAGCGGCCTGGTCAGGGAGACGGCCGAAGCATACCTGTGTCAGGTCCGTGCAGACCGCGATCGATGGCGCGGCGAATCGTGATCTGTCTGAACACGAACTACCTGATCCTCGGACTCGTGCCGGGAAGCAAGGAGGTGGCCGAGTTGCTCGCCTGGAGCGACTCCGGGGAGAGCTTCTGCGCCGCGTCCACGGCCTGGTACGAGTTCCTATGCGGGCCGGTCGACTCGGCGCAGGTATCGACGATGCGGGGCGCGGTCCGGAGCATCCTCCCCTTTGGGCAGCAGCAGGCTCAGGAAGCCGCCCGGTTGTTCAACGAGACTGGACGCAGACGGCGACTGCGGGTGGATGCCATGATCGCGGCAGCAGCCACCACCAATAGGGTCCCGCTGGCCACCGGCAACCGGGACGACTTCGCCGTGTTCGTGCCGCTCGGGCTGCAGCTGGTGGGTCAGGAGTAGGCGCCGAAGGACCGGGGTACGGTCTGGGCACCGTGGGAGAGGTGATCGAGGCCCTGCCGATTCTCGCCGCCGTTGACGACCGCGAGATAGAGGAAATCCTCCCCGATTCTCTGGGGGGGCGGCACCGGGCGTGTGCGGCATCCGCCGGTGCGGCATCCCGGCAATCCGCTGATCGCGGGGCGGGACAAGCAAGCCGTGGGAAGAGGCCCTGGCCTACAACAGCGCCTTGCACGCCGCCTTAGTCCAGGGCACCCCCGAAATTTTCAATAGCGATCAAGGAGCGCAGTTCACTTGGCACCGCTTTACCGACGCCTTGGAGGCCGAGAGTATCGTCATTTCGATGGATGGTCGAGGTCGCTGCATGGACAACATCTTAATTGAACGGTTCTGGCGCATCCTCAGAGCTATGGAAGTACTCAGATAGATCCAGAGCGGCGAATCGGTGGCGAATGAGAACGCGACGATGGGTCTTGCAGCTCTACCAATCTGTACGTCAAGGCATAATCTGCGTTGCAGATTGGGGATGTGCGGGGTCTGGAGGCGAACAATTATTCCTGCGATGCCCCCCAAGAGGGCGGCGACCAGGAACTACGAGAGCTCCGGCAAGCGCACAGATACCTCGGTGTGGATAATCTCTCTCGCCGGTGGGCGCCCCGCCCACCAGGACTCCAGGAGCCGCATCAGTTCCGCCGCGATCCGGGCAGGATCCACTTCGAGCCGCACTACGGGTGCCGGGTAGGAGAGGCTGTACCCCAGGTTGGCGTGGGTCGCCACCATGATGTCGGACGGCACGGACACGCCGCGTTTCACCAGCGCCTTCACGCCGCCCAAGGCAAAGAAGTCATCGATGAAGACGATGCCGTCCGCCTCCCAACGCGAGTTCAGTAGCTCCTCCACCGCCTCCGCGCCGTTCTCTTCGGGATCGGTGAACTCTGGCGCTCGCACCACATGCTCCGCCCCGGAAAGGCTAAACTCGGACAGGGACCGACGATATCCTCGCAGAATCGCCTGACTGCCTGTGGGTTCACGGTGGTACGTGACCAGAGCGATCCGGCGGCGTCCGTCCCGCGCCAGGTAACTCGTTCCCTTGTACCCCATATCCTCGTAGTCGATGAAGCAGCCGGGCCCTGTCATTTCTCCTAGGGTCGTGACGAGAGGGACCGTCTTCGGAAGATCCGGGATGTCCACCATGCTCATGAGTCCGGTGAGGTAACCGGCCTCCACATCCCTTACAAGGCGCTCTTTGTCGTAATCGGACATCAGGAGGTAGAGACTTGGCTCGTACCCCCGGCGCCGTGCTTCGTATGCCATGGCCTGAGACATGACCAGGGGCCAGGGCCGTATGTAGCTCGATGACACGCTGGCCACGCAGCCCACTGTGCGGCGAATCGCTTGACTGACAAAAATTCCCTTCCCCGGACGTTTCTCGATGACCCTCTCGTGAACGAGACGATCCAGGGCGATGCGGATCGTCGAGCGACTCACACCGCACACCCCGACCAACTCCCGTTCGGAGGGAAGCCGGGTGCCAGCTTCCAATTTTTTCGATGTCACGGCGTTTCGTATGAGGTCGCTGATTTGGAGGTGACAGGCGTCGGGGCGACTCCGGTCCACCTTCGACAGAGCCCGCCGCAGCTCATGCTCATTCATGGGCCATCTCAGGGTTTTCTCGCTGATGGTACCCCGGCCAATATCCGGGAATGTATGGACGGTTCGGATGAGGCTGGTGCCCTCCATGCTGGCACTTTGCACCCCATTCGAGAATATGGCGATTACTGGTAAATACCAGAATATACCATATGCAATAATGAGTAGTTTACACAATAGCTCCCTGCGTGTCAAACAGAAATCCGCCGGCCAGGCGATACGCGAGTGGTGGAATGATGACCGGTGTTGCCGTCAGCAGTCGCCTCGAGGACGACGATCTGCTGTCGTCGGGGTTCGAGAAAGGCACCCAGCCGCCGCTTGACAGGTGTCGAACATGTGGGTAGAATTAGCCAAATTTTACCCACATACCCAACGTTGCACCCCGATCGCCGCGCTTCGTGGATATGGTTACCGGAAGACTCGCGGCCCTCGAGATGCGCGCCGCTGCGCTGTGGGACGCCGATTACCTGTACGTGGGGTTCTGGCTGGAAGAACCGGATGTGCGGGCTACCTACACCGAGCGAGATTCGATGATCTGCCATGAGAACGACGTGGAGGTGTTCATCGGCGGCAAAGACGCGTACTACGAGTTCGAGCTCAATGCACTGGGCACGATCATGGAGCGGTTCTACATCCGGCAGGACGCGTGTACCTCTCCGCCGGCTACGACCAGATCCCCGAGTTCGACCTGCTGGGGACCGAACTCGGCACCCTGGGGGTACCTGGAGCGGTTTCCACCATCCCCGGGGCACGCACTGGGGGTTCTTTCACTGGCACTTCCCGGGTCTGCGAGGCGGTCGCCAACCTGTTCCCCGTCGGTTCTCACTTGTGTTGCGAGCCGATGCCCACCATGTCCAAAATGAAACGGGACATGGAGATCCTTAAACAGCACGGCTTCAACCTCATCTCCATACTCCACCGCGATTGTAATTCTTGGGCAGGAACATGTCCCAAATCGTTCCGAGGCAGTTGAATTCGAGCTCGATATTGGCGGTTGACGTAGCGACACAGACGGCGGGGGTGCAAGCTGTACACCTTCCAGTTTGACAACGAGAAGCCATAGGGCTCTACGGAGGATCCATGTCGACAACACGAGTACCTGCCCCCACATCCATCCTGCGCCTGGGCCACGCCCGCGCCGACGTTACTCCCCCGGTGGGCATCTACCACCGCATGTGGGGCGCCGCTCGACACGATCAGGCCACCGGTGTGCACCGCCCCCTTCTGGCGGACGTGCTGATTCTCGAGCCGGTGGAGGGAGCCGCCGAACGAGTCGTGCGGGTGCAACTCGACTGTGTTCTGTTGGGCGATGGGCAGACCGACGACGTCGTTGCCGGCATCTCCGGGATCGCCGGCGTGGCTCGGGAGCGCGTGCTGGTCACCCACTCCCATTCCCACTCGGCCGGCTTCTTTGATCCCGGCCGCATCCCGCTGCCGGGCGGAGACCTGATCGAGCCCTACCTGGCGTCGCTCAAGACGTCCCTGGAAGACTTGACCCGTCAGGCTCTGGCCGGCCTGGGAACCGTCAGCGCCACCTACGCCCGCGGCCGCTGCGACATGGCTGCCAACCGCAACTTCTCCGATCCCGAGCGCGGCATCTACACCACCGGCTACAACCCCGATCAGCCGGCCGACGATCTGGTCCTCGTGGCCCGTGTGGAGGACCTGGACGGCAATCCTCGGCTCAACCTCGTCCACTACGCCTGTCATCCCACTACCCTCGCCTGGGAGAACACTCTTCTCAGTCCGGACTTCATTGGCGCCCTGCGCGAGGTGGTCACGGCTCAGACCGGCACGCCCTGCGTTTACTTCCAGGGTCCCTGCGGCGACCTCGGTCCCAAAGACGGTTTCACCGGTGACACAGGCATCGCCGATCGCAATGGTCGCCAGGTGGGCTTCGCCGCTCTGTCGGCCCTGGCATCCCTGGGCCCCGGCCGCCACGACTTCGCGTACCAGGGCCCGGTCGTCTCCGGCGCCACCATCGGCACCTGGGCCTGGACCCCTTTTTCCGAGGAGCGCGAGGCCGCTGCCCGCCACTGGGCGGGTGACAGCTTCTCCGTCGACCTGCCGTACAAGCCATTGCAGGACACCGAATCGCTGACCGCGGACCTCGCCCGCTATACCGAGGCGCAGGAGCAGGCGGACGCCAGCGGCGACACGGTGGGGGCCCGCGACGCTGCCGCGCAAGCCGAACGCTGCCGGCGATGGCTGCGGCGCATCGCCGAGTTGGTGCAGGGCAACACCTACCCGTACCGGTTCTCCGTTCTCGATATAGGTGACGCGGTGTGGATCACTTGCAGCGCCGAGCCGTTCAGTCTGCTCGCAACCGAGCTGCGCCGGCGCTTCCCCAGCAAGACCATCTTCATCTCGCCGGTCGCCGGTGATCCGCAGCTCGCCTACCTGCTGACGCGGGACCTCTATGACCGCGGTCTCTATCAGGAAGAGGTATCTTCCCTGGCACCAGGCTGCCTGGAGGCCGTGCTCGAGGCGATGACGGAGGCTGTCGAGAAGCTGACGGGGCTTTCATTCACATGGCAGGAAGCCACCTGACCACCCCTTCCGCCAGGTATGAAACGGTTCGAATTTCGGCAGGATACGATCATCACGCGAGGATCGACAGCAGCCTCGTGCATGTGATTGTCCGCGCCTTCCCGGGTCACCTAAGTTGCGTCCCTGATAGAGCCTTGGCTTTTTTTTACTGGTGGTGCTTTTTGTCCTTGACACGCGGGCTATTTTTTAAGTAATGTACTTGGTACCGGCATATACCAGTATGATCCTATGTGAGGCATCTGGTGTTTTCTGGAGAATTCTCGTTGCGTTGTGCCCTTTCCGGCATATACCAGTATGATCCTATGTGAGGTTTCTCTCAGATCCTGAGCTTGTTTCCGTATAGGGTCTCCCGACGGGGATGTCTATCGTCCTCGCGTGCCGTGCTGTGACGGGGCCGGGGGGCTTCGTCGATCAGAGTGGTGGCATTCAGAAAGGAGGTGATAGGCATAGATCCGCCAGTTTCGAGAGAGGAGTCTGAGCCAGTGCTCCTCCGCTGCCCGTGGGAGAAGGTTCTCCGCACGGAAACCCTGTTACAATCACAAAGCGAGCCGATGGAAGGAGTAATCGGATGAAGCGGACTATTTTCTGTCTGACCGTAGTTGCACTAGTGGCAATCGTGGGTAGCGCGTGGGCTGGGGATCCCGCTTTTACCTACGAGATCCCGCATATCCCTGATGAACTGATTCCGGAGGTGGATGGCTCTCTCGACGACGCCGTCTGGGCGGCGTACCCGATGGAGTTCGCCTGGGTTCACCCCGGCGGCGACATGCCCCTGTCCGACGGGCGCGGTATCGGGAACGTGGCCCCGGATGCCTCCAACTTTTCCGCCACGATCAAGGTGGGCTGGAACAACACGACCAACAAGTTTTACATGGCCATCGTGGAGTTCGACGACGCCTGGTATGGCGATTCCGGCGGTGGGTGGTGGTATGATGATGCGTGGCACATGTTTACAGATGGCAAGCTCTACAACGACTTCTTTCAGTACGGTGATGTTCCCGCGGAGGAGATGGGCGCCAATGCCCAGCATTGGGAGTGGTTCGCCGGCGAGCACTGGTGGGGCAGGGACTCGAACATGAACATCGAGCAACCCAAGACAAACGTCGCTCCCAGTGAGGAGCCCTTCGCCAAGGTCGAATTCGGGAGCGTGCCGGTGAACGGCGATAAGAACGTGACGATTGAAACAGAGATGTACTTCTCCTTCTGGGAGTTCGTCCACGCCACGGATAACTCGCAGTCCATCACGTGGGACCTGGAGGCCGGACAGACCGTGGGATGGCAGTTTATGCGCTATGAAGATGACGAGGGCGGCGATGTTCTGAATGCGGAGTGGCAGACGGGTGGCTCCTATGTCAACTTCAACTCCGCCACCTTTGCCGAGGCCTTCCTGCTGGGGCCCGGCGACGTCGCGTGGGGGGATGTGCCGACCGCGGTCGAGTCCTCCACATGGGGTCGCCTCAAGGCATCCTTCTAGTCATTTATCAGTGGATTCTAATCATTAATCAGTGGATTCTGAGACGAGATGGGGGGGTAGTCTTCCCCCCGTCTTGTCTCAAGGAAACTCCAGGAAATCAGAAAAAGCCATGTGCTCTGAGCAAGTTCGAACGTCGAAGTTCGCAGTTTTCGGGCAGCTTCTGGTTCTCTGCCTTGGTCTGATGTCGTGTGGCTATCACTTCTGGGTCGGAGACCTGACGCCCGTGGATGGGGAAGAGCAGTCGCCGGGGATCACGGTGAGCGACGACGGGACGGTCACCTTCGTCAAGGAGAGACTCGAGCTGGCCGTGCGGCCGCTCACCGTCGAAGAACTCAACCGGCAGCTTCCCGGCCGTTCCGTGGGAGGAATCGAGTCGACCAATCCCTATACCTATGGAGATTGGAAGGATCCCAAGACCGGTCAGATACCGGAACGCTTCACGGTATTCCTTCTGAAAGTGAAGAACTACTCTTATCCCAAGGTTCAGGTGGATCCCATGATGGTCTCCCTCACCACCGACGTGGGCATGACCTATCTGCCACTGGGGAAATTGGACCTGGAAACTTTCTACCGGCCTTACATCACCGGATATGCCGGTGTGCCCTTCCTGCGCTTCAAGGAGCGCGAGAGCGTAGCAAGGGCAACCCTGTATCCCCCTGATATGGTTTTCAGCGGCCAGGAGAAAGAGGGTTACCTGGTTTTCCCCAGTCTGCATCACCAGGTGAGGACGGTGCAACTCAACTTGAGTGACGTGGTTCTGCGCTTCGATTTTCGCGATGAGCCACTGGAAACAATTGACGTAGAATACGGATTTCATCGGGAGATCGGGCGTCTCTATAGGGACGGCAGGCTGGTGATGAATGGGCAGCCGAACTGAGATGCCTGAGGCACTTCACAGGGGTCGCACGTCTGCCCGAAAGGTATCGGGGATGTCCTGGCTTCCGCGGGCAAGCCGCAGCGGGCGCCTAGGCTTCTTACTTTGTATCTGGACTTCTCTTGCGCTGCTGGACGCTCTGCCGGCGCTGGCCGACGTGTCACAGTGGACCTTCGGAGGAACAGGCCTGGCGTGGCAGGATCACGGGGTCCTGGATGGGTTGGAGACGACCTCGCAAGGGCAGTTGCGACCTCGGTTCACCTTTCCAGATGAGAACCTGTCTCTCACGGCTGAGGGGCGCGGCGGAGGCGTGAACACGCCCATACCCACACTCAAGAGCACGATCCTCGAAGGCAACAATCTGTCGAACATGATCGATGGCGATCCTGATGTTGCCTTCAGATCCGAACTGTCCAATAACCAGGGACTGTTCATCGTGCTGGATCTTGGCGCCTCCCTTGGGGTGAACAGGATCGTGTTCTATGCGAGACCTTCCACGGGGGGCGAGACCTTCCCTTTCCTGCAAGGGTACCGGCTCTTGATCAATGACGGCACGCCGGAGACTCAGGATGACGCTGGCCCCGTCTGGACCGTAGTGGACAGAAGAAATCCCAACAGATCCCGCCGCGTCCAGGTCGACTTCCCTCTGCAGTTCATCCGCTATATCAAACTGGAATCCCTCGTCGTCTTCGACTGGGAGATCGCGGAGTTCGAGGTGTTCGGCGAAGGCTTCACTCCCACGGCGTCCTACACATCCGAGATCCTGCGGGTGCCGGGGAATGTGGGACAGGCTGGCACGGCCAACTGGGGCAAGCTGAGATGGTCGCACAGCGCCGATCAGGGGGCCTCGATGAACCTGCTGGTCAGGAGTGGGGATACGCCTGACATCTATCGATATTTCCGCGTTGAGACAGACGAACTCACCACCAAGAAATACCTCGAGCCCACTACGAGAGAGGAGTACGAGGAGTTGGGTGAGCCCAAAGCCATCAGGGAATTCGACCGGGACCACTGGAGTAGATGGTCTGAGCCTCTCCCCCCTACCGGTAAGGAGCAAGTGCCCGCTCCGGCCCCCAGGTCCTATTTCCAGTTCATGGCCACCTTCGAGAGCAGCAAGTTCGACGCCGGGGCCATGCTTGACTCTCTGTCTATCGAGTACGAGGCTCCACCCCTTGCCGCAGGGATCGAAGCTGCGATTGCTCCGCGTCGGGCCGAGGCCGGCATCAGTACGCCCTTTACCTACTCGCTCGTGGCTCAAATCGACCCTGACGCTGGCCACACCGGGTTCGACGCCCTCGAGATCACCACGCCGGCTCGGCCCACATTCCGGCGACTGAGTATCGACGACGTGCAGGTAAACTTGGCCCCCGAGGAAATCACCGAAGCGGCGGATCGGCTCGTCCTCCGCTTCCCGGATCACCGGGTCGACATCAATGGAACCGCCATGGAAGTGCTGTTCGAATGCCCGGTGTTCGCCTACGGGACGACCTTTGACGGCAAGGTTTTCAATACGGCTGATGCGGCCTCCGATGGTCTTCCCCAGATCGTGGTTCCCGACGAGAGGATCGGATCGAGAGCACTCGCCGTGGCAGTGGGGCTGGGGAAAGCCATCCTCGCTTCGCTCACGGTCCAGTCGAATCCCTTTACGCCCAATGGCGATGGCATCAACGACGAGGCGGCCCTTGCCTATGCCATCCTCAAGGTGTCCGAGCCGATCTCTGTCTCGGTCCATGTTTACGACCTGGTGGGCAAATCGGTGCGGCGTGTCTTTGCGGGGCAAGAGGCAAGCGGCGAACATCAGCACTTCTGGGACGGCCGCGACGACTACGGAAGATTGGTACCTCCGGGAATCTATCTCGCCCGAGTCACGGCTGAGACGGCGGTGCAAACGGACCACAGAAGTACCGTGGTGATGGTGGCATATTGAGACGGCTATCAAAGGCCTTCGTCCATCTCTTCATGGGCGTCGGGATCATCCTGCTGGATGCTGACATCTGCCGGGCAGGCGAAGATGTCTTTGAGGCCGAGAAGATCTTCGATGAGTGGCAGTCCGCGGTCGGGACGGTGGTCCTGGCGGAAGGGGAGATCGCTCCGCGCTACATGAGGGGCGAGCAGGATTCGGTCAACGCCGTTGCGAATGCGCAGGATTTCGTTGCGGAGACGGACAAGTCGGGCAATCCGACGCGATTCGGAGGTATCTACATTCCGGACACGGCCATCGTGCCACCTTCCAATGCGGCAGCGCTGCCGCTGATCCTGGACGGTGATCGGAGCGGGGGCTGGGCGCCGTCCGAGGATGACCCCCTGAGCACCTGGTGGGTGATGGTAGATCTGGGCCGCGCCGTACGGGCAACCAAAGTACGGCTGGTGTTTGCGGAGGATGCGAATCCCTTCGAGATGTTCGAGTTGTACAAATCAACCGGGGACGAGGCCTTCAAGAAGAGATCCGGCGTGCTGGACTTCAGGACGGTACACCGCACTACCGGACCCAACTCGGAGCACGTGCTGAGTTTTGATCTCGACGAAACGCTCGTGCGCTTGTTCTACCTGCAGGCCTCGGTCAAGACCGCGGGCGCCGAGCTGGCTGAAATCGAGGTCCTGACCATCGGTGACAACGTCGCCCTGGGCTCGCAGGCTCGCGGTGGCAAGGCCAACACGGTCGTGAGCAAGTCCGATATCCTCACACCGCGGCCGACCTGGCAAATCGTGGACGGCGACTACACAACGTCCTTCAATCTCAGCTCCGCCATCGCCGGCGACTGGTTTCGGTGGGAGACGGCCGGATGGTTCCATCTGGATATGGGGAACCTATTCTGGGTCGATTTGGTGCGCATTGTGCAGGTTGTCGGTGGTGGCCGCCTCTCGCGCTTTAACAGCTATGTGCTCCTGGCGTCCGACAATTCGACGGCTCCCGCCGGATCGGGCGGTTCTCTGGGCTCAAAAATGTCGCCCCTGGTCGGCGACCTTGTGTGGCAGGAGGTGGGCAATCTCCCCATCAACCCGCCCGAAGGTGAGACCGAGGCGAGATACCTTTTTGAGGAGGCCCTACCACTGCAGCCCGTCCAGCACCTCTTCTTCAGTCACCGCAATCGCTTCGGCCAATCTGGCCTCAGCCAGGCGGTCCTCCTCGGAGAATTTCAGGTGTTCGGCCGGGGGTACGTACCCGAGGTGACGCTCACCTCGGGATTCATGGATCTGGGTGCAGCGCGCAACCTCACTGGCATCTCCTGGGAAGGCGAGGCCCCAGTGGGGAGCCAGATACAGATCAGAAGCAGAACGGGGGAGGATTTCAGGTGGGAGGTCACCTACTGGCAGAGGCGGGGCTCCAACCTGCGAAACAAGGAATTGGAGTCCAGAGAGGACTGGTTAGCCCTCAGTACGACGCGCAAGGGCGCTGTGGACAGCACGGCCCTGCTGAAGGGCTGGAGTGAGTGGAGTCATCCCTACGTCACACCCGGCGAGAGCTTTGTCTCGCCCAGCCCAAGAAGGTTCGTCCAGCTGGAGGCCAAGCTGTTGACCACCGATCCCGATGCGCGAACCTCTTTGAAGAGCCTGTCGCTTCTCTTCCAGGCCCCCGTGGCGACCGCCATTTCTGGTCAGATCACTCCCAGATTCGCGGAGCCAGGCAGGGAGGATGTGTTCACCTACTCCATCCATTCCGAAATCGCCGTCGGCCAGGGGTTTGACGATATCCTGATCTTGACTCCCTCTCCCGCTACGCTCCTCGATGTCCGCATGGCAGACGGTTCGGTCCTCGATCTTGTGGAACCCATCCTCGTAGATGAGGATTCCCTGAGGCCCGCGGGAGACAATTTCCTGTGGATTCGTCTGCCTCCTGCCCTGAGCCGGACCCTCGCCGACACACCCGACCCATCGATCGATCTTGTGTTCACGGCCAAGGTGTTCGCCAACGGAACGCTCGTTGAGTCTTTTGTGGGCAGTTCCTCCACGCCCGGCTCCTGGCAGCGCGTCGATCCCGTTGATGATCGGCCTGAGAACCTGACGGTGTCTCTGGCTCTGAAGGGGAAGGTGATCGGCGATGTCAGTGTCAGTTCGCGGGTTTTTACTCCGAATGGTGATGGGGTAAATGACGCGGCCACGATCGAGTTTTCCATCTACCAGATCGACGAACCGCGGCCCGTCAACGTTACGATCTATGGCCTCGGTGGACGGCAGGTGAGAAGAATTGGGCGATTGGAGAGAGGTGGAACGCACCAGATAGTCTGGAACGGGTTGGACGACTCGGACAGGATCGTGCCCCCAGGCGTCTACATCTATCGCGTCGAGCTCGATGCCGACGCGGGGAGCAAGGTCGCTACGGGAACCGTAGCGGTTGCCTATTAGGCCTTACTCCTGGCAACATATAGAGTGGTTCTCGGCAATGTGGTTCTGGCCTTATTGCGTCAGGGAGGGTAGCATGAAGAAGTATCGGTCCCTTGGAATCTTAGTCCTGCTCCTGTTACTGCCACTGGGAAGCCGCATTGAGGCCCAGGATTCCGCGACGGAATCCGGCCGCATGGCAATCGATGGAGCTGGGCAATTCATGAATGCCTCCGTTCGCCTGGAGGCGTTGGAACCTTTGGTCCGGAAGCATTATCTCCGACAGAACCTGTATCATCAGTACAAGTACGAACCGTGGGAATACACCAACTACGCCCGGGAGAAGTACAATAGATATACGCGCGTCGAACTGGAAGGCGAGACGTGGTACGATGTGTTCGGGGGCTACATCACCAGAGGTTTCGGAATCTACTCCTGGAGCCAGCAACAGCCCCAGGCCTTCGGCAGTGACGTATTCAAAAGAGCCCAGTACAGAAACTGGTTCAACAACGTAGTAATCGCCAGTGACAAAAAGGGGCAATTCTACACGGCGCTGACTGTCGCCGACGAGATCCGTACCACCCTGACTCCGCTGACCTTCTCAAAGCCGGCATTTGGCGGCCTTCAGTGGGACTTTCTCTCCGATAAGTATGAACTCACCTTCCTGGCGTCCCGGGTCAGCAGCCCCGGATTTACGGCGCAATATGTAGGCCAGGTAGAGGGCCAGACCACGACCTCCCCAGTCAACCTCTTCGGCGGCAGGGGGACGATGCAGATCGGTGACTTCGCCAAGGCCGGAGTCACTTATGTCAATTCACAGATCAACAGGACGGATCGGTCCTTTTCCGGAGAAGGAATGCTCAATGGGCAGCTGAGCTCCGAGCAGAACAAGGATCTGGTCAGGTGGATCACGATTCGCATCAGCGATGACTCTCCTGAGGACGGCACGGGTGGAGGAAGGCTCTTCTCAGAGCGGATTCTCTTCAGGAGAGATGGTCAATCCGAGCAGCAGGAGGAGGATGTTCGTCCCCTGATAGATGGGGGGTTCAGGCGCGGCGGCGCGCTGGCTGCGGATGGCGGCGAGACCATCCTGCTCACGTACACGATCCCTGAGCCAGAGAATGTAAGGGATATCGAGTTCGAACTGGTGTTGTCCAATGACTACCTGGTTGAGGCGACTTCCAACCTGCAGGAGCCCTTCTTCCTTCCCGTGGCTCGGGCAAGGGGGGATGTGTCCGATGGGTCGAACCAGAAGGTGATCCGCTTCCAGTACGGGCTGCCGACCGCTCACGAGGTGGCCGGTGTCTCACTCGAGGTGATAGACATTCTGGGCTTCCGGCTGACGGGCGAATACGATGTGAGCCGGAGGCACAGGAAGACTCCCTCTCCCAACTTTCCGACCCATGCGCACTCAACGAGCACCGCGAGCGCATGGTATGTGAATTTCAACTGGCTCAGGTACCCTTACTTTGCCCAGGGAGAGGTGTTTTCCATCGAGCCGGAGTACCAAACGAACATGTTCATCACCGACGAGGTGGGCGTCATCAACTACGACAGGGAGGACCGGCACCTCTTCGAGTTCGTGGACGACAATGATGATGCCGACCGAACACCCGACTGGAACCGGCGGTGGTCCGTCCGCGATGCCGACGGCATCTTCCCCGGGTGGGACGAGAACAACGACTTCCGTCCGGACCTCAACCGCAACACGAACAAGATTCCGGACTACGAGGAGCCCTTTCTCCGCTATGCGGTCGATCCCCCGGAGTTCCTCTTCGGAATCGACATGAACAACAATACGATCATCGATCGGTTCGAAGACGACGAGCTTCCCGATTATCCATACAAGGGGGACCATCACGGAAACAACGTGTACATCGGAGCGGATATCATGCCGGATGTCCGCCTCGTGGTCGGCCGGTCGAGCGAAGAAATGTGGTCGAGTGAAGAACGTGCCCGCGCGTACTACGCCCTGTTCACCATTGACCGGACCTATCCTGGATTTGGACGACTCAGGTTCTCCGAACGAGCCAAGCTGGTCAAGGATAATCTCCAGGACGACGTGCTTCAATGGGCGCAGAGAAGAGGGACCTTCGGGTCGGATCGAGTGCTCTTCAAGGATCCTCTCATAGCGCAGGACACGTGGATCAACACGACCTTTCTCGGCGTCGATTTCAACCGCATTGCCAATCTCAACAGCGTCAACTTAGTCAAGTACGAGATCTACCATCAGAGAGACCCGGCGGCGGGTCTGACGGACAGGTCTCAGTTCCTGGGGATCATCAACAAGGTGGACTATACCTATCACTTCAGGACACTGACGATCCGGCCCAAGCTCAAGAGCATGTATCGCTACCGGACGCCCTTTTTCGAGGATGACCAGGACACCAACGAGCTGACGGAGTTCCTGCTTCTGGAGGTCAGCCTCCCGGTCTTGGATCGGTCGAGATTGCGGTTTGGGGTGGAGCAGGCCATTGTCACGGATTGGGTCGATGAGCAGAACTTCGCCACTCGTACTCTTGCCGTGCAGTATTCCAATTCCAGTGCCTACCTGGGCTATGCCCTCAAGACCAATGTGGGCCTCTCGGTGGAGACAAGGACCTTCCGGGGTGACCTGAAGGGGAGGCCCGACGAGCGATTCAGCAACGCCTTCATCACGATCTTTGCAGGTTTGGAGTAGACTCTAGTTCTGGGTATTTGCCATATGTTCAGCGGATTGAGGATCGCCCTTGTGGCTTTGTTGCCGTGCGTCTCCCTTTGCGGGCCGGTGCGCGGGGAGGAGTGGATCATTGGCAATCAGGAGCATCCCTGGGGCGAGTGGGGCGGCGAGGAGATGCGCCGTCTGGGGACTGACGGGCAAGACGAGCCGGACAGGGCGGGCGACTGGGTGGGGTTGGGTTTCCAGCCGACCGGTGAGGCGATCGTCGCCCGCATGGACATTGCCACGGAGCCGGGATGGCTCAAGCCGGTACGGGTGGACTCCACCACCAATCTATCCTTTGGGATCCGCGCCCGCACTCTCGTGACTCAGCCGATTCAGGACAGGGCCATAACCGGCGAGAATGCATATACGGGGGGCGGCCCCATCGATGCCCCCTTCAACCTCGTCGATGGAGATGTCGGTTCGTACGCCAACAATGGTGGTCTCAAATGGCAGTATCACATGACCGTCCATTTCGATCTGGGGTGGCCCTTTCCTCTCAACCGGATTCACTGGCTCGGCAGGCCAGCCTTCCCGCTGCGCTTCCCGCACGCGTATACCGTGAGTGTGGCCGACGGTGACCCGGCGTTTTATGTGCCGATCGAGAAAGATGGCCCCGAGGCCAAGTACTGGGATCAAGCCCCCAGGAACTGGACAACCGTTGCCGAGGCGCCGATCAACACGACAAATGATATCGACATACGCATCCCGACGCAGTGGGTGCGGTACATCTCGCTTGGGGATACGCTTGTGGAAAGGGGGAACAAGACCCGGTGGGAGATCGCTGAGGTCGAGTTGCACGGGGATGGCTTCGTGCCGAACTTCACCTACACCTCCGCCATTATCCCCTTCGAGAGCGGGTCGAATTGGGGTGCCCTGCGTTGGCATGCCGAGGCCGATTCGGGAACCACCCTCCTGGTTCGAAGCAGGAGCGGGCAGACGCCTGACCCCTATCTGTATTTCGTCAAGACGGGCCTGGGGCCCACGGGGCAGACCCAGGTGACCCGGTCCGAGTATCGGGCTACGAGGAAGGATCCCAACCGCAAAGTGCTCTTGGGTCCGATAGCGGATGACACGGACAATTGGAGTTTCTGGTCGCGGCTCTACACGCAGAGTGGTCAGATGATCGTGTCGCCAGCGCCGGCTCGATATTTCCAGTTCCAGGTGGCCTTCACCACGTCCGATCCCGAGGCGGGTGTTAGGATCGATTCGGTGGCGATCGAGTTTTCCAGTCCGCCGGTGGCGCAGGAGCTCGTGGGCGAGCTGGGCTATGACGCGGTTCGGCCGGGGCGCTGGGAGGAGTTCCGCTACGCCATCCGGGCGCGCTTCGCTGTGGATGACACGGGGTTCAACGCCCTGCGAATTGTCACCCCCGACCGGGCGGACTCCACGTCGATCCGGGATGTCCGGGTGAACGGTACGGCGGTGGCGCCGGATTCGGTCCATGTGGCCCACGACGGATTCACCGTGTTTCTCCCCGTGCACGTCGGGCCTGCCATGGCACCGGATGGTGCGCTGGTGGAGATGGTTTTCTCAGCCCGGACCTATATGCATGGTACCACCCTGGGCGGCTCTGTGTTTGACAGCAACAGGCCGCAGGCGCTGGCCCAGTCGATCCGTCCCGGCGACGCGACCGAGGAGTTGGACACCGACAACCTGCAGGTGCTGTGGGAGCTTGGAGGCTCTTTGTTGGGGTCTGTCAGTGTGGCCCACAATGTGTTCACACCCAACGGCGACGGCATCAATGACGATATGCGAATCGACTACGCTCTGTTTCAGGTGGACAGAGCGGTGCCGGTTTCCTTTACCGTCTACGACTTGACCGGCAGGGCCGTCTTCGGGCAGAGCACGAGCCAGAGCAATGGAGCCCGGACGGTTCGCTGGGACGGCCTGAACGACACGGGACAGCTGGTGGCTCCGGGACTCTACGTGTGGCGCCTCAGCGCTGATACGGATATTGAAGAGTACACGGAAACCGGCATTGTTGCGGTGGTGTATTGACCTGCAATGGAGGACGCGAGATGAGAAAAATACGCGTTGTCATCACGATGCTGGTTCTGTCGACGCTCTACTTGGGCTGCGGAGCCGTTGACGACGGTATCGGCACCGGGCGAACGGGGATCCTCTTCATAAACGACTGGTCCCATCCCGTCGAATTCACCATCGACGGATGTGACCAGTTCACCGTTCCGGCCAGACGGGAGGGCATCTCGGGCAGGTACACCGCCGGGTGCGAGTCTGCGGAAGTGGTGTACAACGTGCGAGCCTATGCCGAATGGGTGCTACGGGAGGGCAATCCTCCCGACATCGGGCGACAGGAGTACTTCATCACGGTCAAACCCGGCGACACCGTGTTCGTCAGAAGAGACTACAGCCAGTACTCTTTGGACGTGGTGAGCCAAGAATAGAGGTTATCAGCGGCCGGACTGGATACCGATGGCTATTCGGCAGTTCCGGCTGGCGGAATGTCATCGAGAACGGCCTGATCGAGGACGGCCTGATCGAGGACGGCCTCGTCAATGTCGATCTGGTCGGCGAACTGCTCGCGCAGCTCGGCGATGAACTGGTCCATGGCCGCCGTTTGTGCGCGGCGAACCATGGATGACCGAATCCGGCTGGCGACTTTGGCCAGTTCGGGCGCTTGCCCATCTTTGGGGGTGTGGAGATCGACGTTCTCCTCGTAGTAACGGCGGACGTTCGCGTCGCTCGTATCGATCTGAGCGCGCCGCTTCGCTTCCCGTTCAAACAGCCAGGTGGCGAACAACTCTCGACGCTTGCCTTCGATCCGGCGGCGTACTTCGGGCTTGCGGTCGAGGCCGAGGCGCCTGGCCTCCGCCATCACCACTTGCTGTCCCACGTAGCTATCGATTTTCCTCTGCAATGCCGGGCGGTCGATCCTGGCCGGATGGCTCGCCTGGCTCGCGCTGACGAGGTCCATATAGTCGCTGATCGTGAGTTGGCCGCCCTGCCATGTGGCCAGCGTCTGATCTGATGCAGTCGTCGATTCCGTCGAGTCGATCTGCGCCAGTGTCTTCAGGCCCTCCTCATCCATCTCGATGGCATAGCGATCCCGCAGCGTGCTGACGTAAGCCGCTATGTCTTTGGCCTCCGCCTGTTTCCGCAGTTTCTTGCGGAAGCTCTCGACGGAGGATTCGAAGCTGAACGTGCGGCGGGCCTTCAAGCCGAAGACATGATAGCCGAGGGACGTCTTCACCGGATCGGGATAGTACGTGTCAACCGGCATTGTGTTCAGCGGCTCACGGAGTTCTTTGTGGAGCGTTCCGAGGCGAAGCCAGCCAGTCCATCCCGCCGACCCGAAGCGCTGACGAACGCTCGGCAGCGAGTGTCTGGCCACGAGCGTGTCGAAGGAGGCGCCCGCAGCCAGTTCATCGGCGACGATACGCGCCTCCTCTTCGCTGGCGCACACGATCTGGCGTGTGAAGACCTCCACGTCGTATTGCTGCTCGAAGAAGCGAGTGCGCAGTTGCTCTTCCGTCGATGTGTAGTCGCCTTGCAGCGCCTGGGTCTCATACAACGCTTTTGTCAGCGCCCGCAACTCGCGGCGAGCAAGGTCGGCGGCGATCACCGGGTCATCACCGGCTCCCTGTCGCCTGCCCTCCAGAACGAGCAACTCCTGGGCGATGATATCCTCCAGCAACTGCCGCTTGGCGTTCAGGTCGATGGTCTGCAGGTGCTGGTATCCTGATGAATGCAGCCTGCGTGCCCGGTTCTCGAAGTCCTGCAGTGTGAGGGGCACATCGCCAATACGGGCTACCACCTGGGCAGTGGAAGGCGACGGAGCGCCAAATACGGCGGCGGCCAGTTGCAGGCAAAGCAGGCTGTGGGTCAGTCGGTTTCTCATGATGGCTGCTATGATTTCGTTTGGGGGATGGGAACTGACTAAAGTTACGGTGACTATCTCCAGGGTCAAGATATAGAGCCTCAACACTCACCAATTGGCCAATAAAAAAGCGAATTGATCTATGAAACAAAATCCGAAAAAGATTTGTAAATCCGAAAGCTGTGATCGTCAGGCCCAAACGGCAGGTTTTTGCCCGAAACACTACCAGCAGATCAAAAAATACGGGCGCCTCACTCCGGAGCGCGAGTATCAACCTCAGCTAAATGCGACCTGTAAAGTAGAGGACTGTGGACATATACCTATCGCCAAGGGTTATTGTTATCGGCACTATCAGCAGATCAGGCGTCACGGTCGGCTGACTCCAGAACGGGAGCGCATCTATGGGCGAACTCATTGCCAGGTTCCCGGCTGTGAGAATCGGCATACAGCTCGAGGCTATTGTCGATGTCACTACCAGCTAAATATGAGAAAGGAAAAACGCTTGGGATCAGGTGGCACGAATCGCTGTAATGACATGCAGCAATTATGAACAATCTGCAGCGCAGAACCACCGGCATTTCCTTGCGTGCGGTGCTGACCGGCACCGTGCTGGTGGCGATTATCAGCATCGTGAGCCCGTGGGCGATCATGACGGTGAAGGGATCGCAGTTGACCAGCAATGCCATTCCCATCATCGCCGTGTTCCTGCTGGCCCTGCTGGTGGGCCTGGGCATGCCCTTCCTCAAACTGTTGGGACGTCGCTTCGCCTACGCCCGCTCGGAGCTGATCACCGTCTACGTGATGATGCTGGTGGGCTCGGTGGTGGTGACCACGGGCTTCACCGGCAGTCTGCTCTCGGTGGCCACCGGGGTGGCCTACTACGCCACTCCCGAGAACGACTGGGGCGCCCTTTTCGTCCCCAATATCAATCAGTGGCTGGTACCGGCCACTCCCGAGGCCATCCGTCTGTTCTACGAAGGCCTGCCGCAGGGGATGCCCATCCCGTGGGATGCGTGGCTCCGGCCCCTGACCGTGTGGATAGCCTTCATCCTGGTGTTCTACTGGGTCATCTTCTGCATCGGCGTGCTTCTGCGCGGCCAGTGGGTGGACCACGAGCGCCTGGTCTTTCCCCTCACCAGGTTGCCGCTGGCCATGCTCGAGGATGCCGACGATGCCGAGTCGCAGGTAAACTGGCTTTTCAAGAGCAAGATCATGTGGTTGGCCTTCGCCATCCCTCTGATTCTGCACACGTGGAACTCCCTCAACAACTACCACGACGCCTTCACCCGGATTCCGCTGAACGGCTCCGTAGCTATGCTGCAGGGACTGGTGAGCATCCCCTTTCGGATGAACTTCCCCATTCTCGGTCTGGCCTACCTGATGCCGACCAACGTCTCTCTGAGCATCTGGTTCTTCTTCCTGCTAGGCCGGTTGCAGATGTTCATCTTCACGCGACTGGGAATCCAGGTTGGAACCGGGAACGTATGGGATTCCTCCCAACCCTCGTGGCTGATGCACGAGCAGGCGGGCGGCATGGTCGCGCTGGTCCTCTTTGTGCTGTGGACGGCCCGGGGACACCTGGGCAAGCTGTGGCATCAGGCACTGCGGCGGGAGCGGGGAGACGAGCGGGAGGCCCTGTCCCCGGCCATGGCCTACGTGGGTCTGGGGGGCGGCGGCGTTTTCCTGCTCTTCTGGCTGACGAACACGGGATTGTCTCTCTATGTTGCGGCCCTGCTGCTGTTCGGGGCGCTGGGGGTATTCATCGGGCTGTCGCGGATCGTGTGCGAAGCGGGCATCCCCGGGTGCCAGACGCCTATGGTACCCCAGTCCTTTATCACCCGGGGATTCGGGCCCGAGGTGCTGGGTCTGAAGAATATGACGGGCCTGGGGTTCAGCACGGTGTGGATCGGAGAGACGGCGGCCAATATGATGAACGCCGTGGCCCATAGCTTGAAGCTGGTCTCCACGGAGACCGCCGTGGACCGACGCATGCGCTGGGCCATTCTGCTGGCCATCGTCACCGGGCTGGCCGGCTCCATCTGGTTCACCATGAGTTTGGCGTACCGGTACGGCGGGATCAACCTGCACAGCTGGTACTTCGTGGGACTGCCGAGATGGCCCTTCACCTACATGGCGTCGGTGTACAACGCCCCCGAACCATTCCTCCCACGGGCTGGCTTCACCCTCGCGGGAGGAGCCTTCATGTCGACCCTGCTGTTCCTGCGGCACCGCTTCATCTGGTGGCCGCTGCACCCCATCGGTTTCCCCATCGCCAACACCTACACCATCGTGTCCTACGGGTGGTTTTCCATCTTCCTGGCGTGGCTGTTCAAGACCATCATCCTGAAGTACGGCGGAATTTCTATTTACCGGGCGCTGTTGCCGTTCTTTTTGGGACTGGTGTTGGGGGAGTTTACTACGGCCTGCATGTGGGTGTTCATCGATGGGTATTACGGGGTCGAGGGCAACATGATCTTCAACTTCTAGTTGGGGGTCAGCGTGGCGTGTCGGCCGCTATGGGTACTAACGGCCGCGTCCTCGTCAGGGATGCCGCGACCATATCTGTCCTCTGATCCTATAAGAGCTCCGACGGATTCACGGATATTTCTATGCCGAGTATCTCTCTCGCCGGTGGCTGGCCCGACCACCAGGCCTCCAGGAGCTGCACCAATCCTGCCGCGATTCTGGCCGGGTCTGCTTCGAGCCGCACCACGGGCGCCGGATAGGGGAGGGTGTACCCCAGGTTGACGTGGGTCGCCACCATGATGTCGGACGGCACGGCCACGCCGTGTTCCACCAGCACCTTCACGCCGCCCAGGGCATAGTAGCCACCCATGAAGACGATGCCGTCGGCATCCCGGCGCGAGCTCAGCAGCTCTTCCACCGCCTTCGCGCCGCTCTTTTCAGGATCGGAGAGGGCAGGTCCTCGCACCACATGTTCTGCCCCGGAGAGGCCGAACTCGGACAGGGACCGACGATACCCTCGCAGAAAATCCTCACAGTCTTTTCTCTCGTAAGGGTACATGGCCAGACTGATCCGGCGACGTCCATCCCGCGCCAGATAGCTCGTTCCCTTGTATCCCATATCCTCGTAATCGATGAAGCAACCGGGCCCTGTCGCTTGTGGCATGGCCACAACGAGAGGGACCGTCTTCGAAAGATCCGAGAGTTCCACCATGCTCATGATCCCGGCGAGATGGCCGGCCTCCACATCCCTCACAAGGCGCGCGCTGTCGCGATCGGACGCCAGGATGTAGAGACCCGGCTCGTGCCCCCGGCGCCGTGCTTGGTCTACCATGGCCAGACTCATGACCAGGGGCCAGGGATACTGCGCGGAACTCGATGACACGCCGGCCACGCAGCCCACTGTGCGGCGGATCGATTGAGCGATGAAAATCCCCTTCCCCGGACGCTTCTCGATGACCCTCTCGTGAACGAGACGATCCAGAGCGATGCGGATCGTCGAGCGACTCACACCGCACACCGCGACCAGCTCCCGTTCGGAGGGAAGCCGGATGCCAGCTTCCAATTCTCTCGATGTCACGGCGCTGCGGATGATGTCGCTGATCTGAATGTGACAGGCGTCGAGGTGACTCTGGTCCACCTGTGATAGAGCCCGGCGCAGCTCATCCATATCAGCCGCCACCTCTGGATTGTCCCGCTGATGGGGGGCCTGCGCCAATCGGGTTCAACTCCTCCTCCATTGGGGATTTCCTGCATCAAAATCGTCGATGGGCAGGATGGTGTACGTCAATCCGTTGATGGGGTCCAGCATCTCACTCCGTATGTGGATGGATATTGTGGTCGTCTAGCGTGGCGCGAATGCCTATTGCCGGGTCGATGGGGTTCCCAAAACGTAGATGCCCTCGGTTGCTGTGTCAAACTCGAGAAGAGACCTATAACCCGTGCGACAACACGACCAGCAGCTCCCTGCAGGCCGACGACAGCTACGGCAGGCGTTGATCGAATTCAAGGAGCTATAAATGAACGATGGATCTTGCAGGGGAGGTACTGGGTCTGGAGGTGAATCATTACAGTATAATCTATTCTATTTTTTGCTGAATTTGCTTTTTTTGGCATTTACATAGGACTATTTTATCTTTCAGACCCATCGACCTGACCCACACATACCCGTTCCCGGGCGGGGAATCCATCAGAGACAAGCAATGACGAGCAAACCCAAATCCCACCCAAACTCTGGCCAACTCCGTGGCCGAGCGGATGCGCAGCGACATCATCGCCGCCGATCTGACCGAAGGGGATCTGTTCATGACCGAATCCGAGGTCACCCGGCGGTACGCCGTGTCTCGCAACATCGCCCGGGAGGCTGTCAGCCAGCTCCGGGGGTTGGGTATCCTCATGAGTCGCCAGGGCAAAGGCCTGCTGGTGGCCCATTCCGATCCGCTGGCACGCAGCCTTCCCTTTTACGGAAGAGAACCGGAGGATCTGAAGCATCTGGCTCAGTGGCGCTATGTGCTCGAGATGGGTGCTGTGGAGCTGGCGGTGAATGAAGCCACGCCAGAGCAGACAGACAGGCTGGAGGCTCTGGCGCGAAAGTACGAGGAATTGGGCTCTCGAGACTATACGGAGAAAGAGGACAACGCCGTGGAATTGGCCTTCCACAGCCTCATCCTCGAGATGACCGGCAATCCGCTCATCGCCGGAATTCCTGCACGCCGGCAACACCAAGCTGACCGCCTCCAACTTTTGCAGCAATCTCACCGGCCTGTACATCGAGGACGGAGACAACGGCTCCCACGGCGCCGTGTCCAACTGTCTCATCAACCACAACGAGAAGATGAGTCTGCACTGCAGACAGGCCTGCAACGGCATGACCATCAGCAACTGCTGCATCTTCTGCGGCGAGCTGGTCATTGAGGACTGTGCCGGCGTGAACCTGACGTCCGGCATCATCAGCTGCAACGTGCGGGTGCGGGGCGACAGGGCCAACCGCGTCAGCGGCAACTACGTCATTTCCGGAGAGTACCGCTTCGAAATGGCTCCGCCGACACTGGTACAGGACAACTTTACGGATGCGGGACCGTGGGGCCTGAATACGCAGGAGCGAAAGCCATGATCAACGTCGCCAGCTACCTGAGTTTCGACTCCTTCCGCCAGATCGTAGACGAGGCGACGCAACGGCTGCGCCAGGCGCTGGAACGGATCGACTTCTTCGCTGAGCAATAAGGACACGCCACCCCGTGAGCCAGATGACTCCGACAGATCACCGCAGAGGGTATATCCGATTGAGGACCACATGAAGGAACTCATGTTTCCCGATTTTCCCCGCGAAGAGTACGTCCCCCGCTATGCCTGCACCCAGCAGGTGCTCGCGGAGCGCGGCCTGGACGCGCTGTTTCTCACCGGACGATCAAACCTGCGCTACTTCGCCGGTCTGCGGGACGGGGCCTGGGATGCGTCGCACTTCTACTTCCTCGCGATCCTTCCAGTCGAGGGGCAACCGGTGCTGCTGGTTTCCGACGGCTTCCAGAACCTGGTTGAGCAGTGCTGGATCGAGGATGTGCGCTACTGGCCACTGGCCAGGGAATTCTACATGTCCAAGGAGTCGAATGCCGTAGCCCTGGCCCTCGACGTCTTCAGAGAGATGGGGCTCGAGAACGGCACCATCGGCATGGAGCTGGGGGCGGACATGCAGGTGCACATGGCGCACTCGCACTTCACCGCTCTCCGCGAAGGCCTTCCGAAGGCCCGCACCGTGGATGCTAACGACGCGGTTTGGGCCGTCCGCAGCGTCAAATCGTCGGCCGAGATCGAGCGCCTGCGCCGCGCCGCCTCCGCCTCTGCCAAGGGAGTGCGGGCCGGTTTCGAGGCCCTTGCCCCCGGGATGACGGAGAAACAGGTCATCGACATCATGACTTCGGTCATGTGCGCCGAGGGTGCCAGCGAATTGCGCTTCAACGCCCTCTACGCCGGACCCCGGGCGATGTGGGCCGACGGGCTGCCCACCGACTACGTCCTCCGGAAGGGCGACCTGGTGCAGTTCGACGGCGGCTGCATCTACGAGGGTTACTGGTGCGACTTCAAGCGCATGGCGACCGTGGGGGAACCCCGTGCCGACCAGCGTCGCTTCTACGAGCTGGCGCGCGAGGGCCTTTTGGCCGCCATCGAGGTGATGAAGCCAGGTGTGCCGACCAGCGCGCCGCTGGAAGCGGCCTTCGCCGTCAACGGGGAGGCCGGATTCGGCTCCTTTTCCCAGTGGTGTCTCCAGGCGGGCTGGTCCGCGATTGGGCACGGTCTGGGATTGGACCTGCATGAACAACCTGGACTGAGCGCCGGCAACACGTCGCTGCTGCAGGAGAACATGGTCCTGTCCGTCGAGCCCTTCATGACTCTGAACGGCGCGCACCCGTTCTGGGAGGCGGACGAGAAGTTCGGTCTGGAGGACGTGGTGCGGGTGACGAGAGACGGAGTGGAGATCCTCACCTCCGAGGAGATGATCACCCACGACCTCTGGGTCGTGTGAACGCAAAGGAAAGGCTTTAATATGAGCGACAACACCTACGCCCGTGCCGTGGATTTCGAGGAGCGTGAAGTCTACTGGCCGGCAGAGAGGCCGGGATACACTGCCTGGGCCAGCCGCTACCAGTTCGGCAACGGCGACCTGGGTATCGCCCTCAATGAGATCCGCAGGGGTAGGAACCCCAATTACCAGCCCCCGTCGCTGGAGTTCGTCGAGTCCATGTCCCAGTGCTACAGGATCATCCCGGACGTCATCCCCGCCGCCAACCCCGACCTCCTCAGCGAGTACGTTTGCCTCAAATCTCGCGATCACGGGAAGATATGGGAGGAGACCGGGCGCTGTCCGGTAGACACACGCCACTACTGGCACGTTGGTTTCCCGGATGGCCGCCTCGTGCGCGTCGTTGGTTCGCAACAGTACTGCTACAACTTGGGAGATGGACGCTACGCTAATTCCGTAGAAGAATCCACCGACGGGGGCAGCACCTGGCGCGAGATTGCCCGCATCATGCAGGGTCGCTGGTTCGGCATCCACAAGGTTAAGAAGCTGCGCAGCGGCACCATCGTCGCCGAGGGCGAACCGTGGATCCACGAGTGCCGCGTTTGCCACCTCGAAGAGCACTGCATCTGATCCGACATCCTATCCCTGAGTATCAAGGAGGAGGAGGAGGAGGAGGAGGAGGAGGAGTGCCGTGCAAACTGCGTTCATGGCGAAGCAAATTCGCAATCCGCAGATGGCCGCGTTCAAGGACGGCTTCGTTCTGCACGGGCGCAGCGGCAACAAGGGCGTGGACAAAAGCAATTTCGTTCTATATACCTCGCGCGATGGCGTGAGTTGGGACGCCGGCCGCTACCTGTGTAAGGCCGAAGCGGGCTGGGGCGCCTACTCCAACAACCTGCTTGTCAGCGACCCAGACATGGCCACGCCTAAGCGATTGCTCATTCAGGCATCGCACGCCTACGACGAACACATGACTAATGTGTTGCACTGGTGGTTGACGTGAT
>Ga0257125_1000971_pt1 | contig 32629 bp, 28 predicted proteins | sample SI106_200metaG_FD_190183 | JGI IMG/M metagenome (GOLD analysis project Ga0257125, IMG submission 190183) | Marine microbial communities from Saanich Inlet, British Columbia, Canada - SI106_200 | ecosystem: Environmental > Aquatic > Marine > Inlet | place: Canada: British Columbia | collected... | reverse complement strand
TTCTTCAATTGACCCTATGCTTGCATTACGAGTTTTGAGAGCAGACGATTGGTGGGATGACTTCTGGATTCAAAGGAATCAGAAGTTGCTGGCTGCCTAACTCTCCAACAGTCCTGATTTACACCCCACTGTCTGTAATGTAACCCGGCACCAGCTATGGAGGAAAAGCAAATGCGGAAATACTCAATATTGTTGGTGGACGACGATCCTATTATTACCGCCGGCACCGGTAGTGATCTTGAAGAAAATGGTTATGAGGTTACAACGGCTAACAGTGGTGAAGAAGCCATTGAATTGCTGAATAAATCCTCTTTTGATCTGGTAATTACCGATTTGGTCATGACGCCGATTAATGGATTTGGCGTTCTGAAAAAATCAAAAGAGACGAATCTCGAGATGATGGTCATTATCCTTACGGGATTTGGCGATATGACCTCTGCAATTGATGCGCTCCGTCTAGATGCCGATGATTATATGCTTAAACCTTGCGAACCTGAAGAGATGTATTTCAGGGTATCTCGTTGTTTAGAAACACTGGAGTTTAAACGGAAAATTAAGATTTATGAAGAGATATTGGCTGTTTGCTGCGTGTGTAGAAAAATAAGGGATGATACCGGCAGGGCCCATGGTACCGGACAGTGGATGTCAGTAGAAAAATATATGCACGACAATGCAAGGGTGGACATTACATCCGCCTACTGTCCCGAATGTGCGAAGAAGGCATGGGAAGAGATTGACCGAGAGCTTTCTGAATAAATCTCGATTATCGGGTCACAGTATTCCGAGTATTCCCGGGACACCTTACTTAATTCTTGAAGGTATTTTAAAAGATAAGCAAGGTGTCCCCGGATTTCCAAGGAAAAATAACATGTCACCTCGAAGTTGGAAATTGCCATATGGGATAAAGACGAAAGAGGTTAACGGGTATGAAATGGCATACCTTGAACGTGGCCAAGGTACGCCGTTAGTGCTGGTTCATGGCTCACTTTCCGATTACCGTGCATGGGCACCTCAGATGGAGCCCTTTAGCGCGGGCTTCCAAACTATTGCTATATGCTTACGTCACTGCTATCCGGAGTGCTGGGATGGTGAAGGAGATAAGTTCTCTGTGCGCCAACATGCAGACGATCTATCTGAATTTGTAAAAAAGCTTAAAGCTGGTCCGGTCCATTTAGTTGCCCATTCGCGTGGAGGAGACGTTGCATTAATCCTTGCAGCAAAGCATCCCAAACTGGTGCGAAGTATGGTGCTTGTCGACCCTGCGCCGCTGAACGAAATGCTTCCCGCAACACCTGTAGCAAATGCGGAGGTTGAAAATCGCAAGGCTTTTGTGACAGCAGCGATAGAGCGGCTAAAACAAGGTGATTGGGATGGCGGACTTGAGACGTTCACTGATGCCGTTAGTGCGCCTGGTAATTGGAAGAAGCTCCCTGAATCTGCCAAACAGATTCGCCGAGACAACGCATGGTCGATAAAAAGCCTCCTAACTGATGCGCAAGAGAAATTTAATTGCACGGACACAAAGAAAATTGATGCACCGGTACTTCTTGTGACGGGCGATAAAAGCCCTTGCCTTTACGGAATGATGCATGCTGTACTCCAGTCGTGTCTAAAAAATCAACAAAAGGTAACGATCTCAAATGCATCGCACGGAATGCACAGAGAAAATCCAGAAGCGTTTAATACCGCTGTTATCGATTTCCTTAAGAAAAACATATCCTAAGCAGTCATTCCAGCGGATTTGCGGTGCGCCGCTGCGTTACGCACCGCAAACCGCTGAATTCTGCATTACGAAAAAATAGGATGATCTATATACATGGAATCAGATAGTGCGATCGGGGGACGTCGGGACGCTCCTTAGAAATTCAGTAAGTTGCCGTGATCTCAGCGGTGTCGCCCTTTATAAACCGTGTTGCCCCCATGGAAATGGTAAACGACAGGACGTGCTCACCCCGCATATCATCTAACGTATACTTGCTCTTTGCAGTGGCCTTGCAAAACTGTTTTCCCCTTATAGCGCACCGAAAAATCACCCGTTTTTAAAAAGTCCTGGCTTCTTTCCGAAATGGCCAGCACAACCCGATCAGCCAATTTACGCCCGTAATTTCCTATAATCTTGTCGAATTCATCAATATCCTGGGCCACCATTGAAAATGGAGCATGCTCAACGCTATTTTTGTCCACGAGTTTTCTGATAGTGACCCCGTTTACACGCAACAAAAATTGACTGCAACAGTATGATAATTATAATTTTAACTTAAGCAAAACTTTTACATGGGTGAAATTATGAAGATATTATATTTGGTTGCCGTTTTTTGTTTAATCGCCATCAATTCTTATGCTCAAACAGAGGAGAAAAAGGAAGATATGGACTCGAAAGACCACAAATTTACAAATCGCCTCATTCACGAAAGCAGCCCCTATTTGTTGCAGCATGCCCGCAACCCTGTAAATTGGTATCCTTGGAGAAAAGAAGCGTTGGACAAAGCCCGAAAAGAAAACAAGCTCATTATCGTGAGTATCGGTTATGCGGCTTGTCATTGGTGCCATGTTATGGAGGAGGAAAGCTTTGAAGACGAAAAAGTCGCAAAATTTATGAACGACAATTTCGTTGCCATAAAAGTTGATCGGGAAGAAAGGCCCGATATTGACCAGGTCTATATGAATGCGGTGCAACTGGTGACCGGTAGGGGCGGTTGGCCTTTAAATTGTATTGCCCTACCTGATGGCCGCCCTATTTACGGCGGTACTTATTTTCCAAAAGAACAATGGCTGGATATGCTGGCGAAAGTCGTAAATTTTGTAAAACAAAATCCTGATAAGGCGGAACAACAGGCTAAAGCGCTTACGGAAGGCGTGCAGTCCAGTGAAATGATCCAAGTGAATACTGAAAAAGCGGAATTTACAATGGAGGATCTGAATCGTATTTTTGCCGACTGGAAAAAAGATATGGACCCTATAAATGGGGGAAGCAAAGGTGCACCCAAGTTTCCATTTCCCGTTGCCTACCAATTTTTGCTGCACTACCATCATCTCACCGGAAATGGCGAAGCCCTAAAAGCCATTACAACCACTTTAGATAAAATGGCCGACGGCGGCATTTACGATCAGATTGGGGGCGGGTTTTCACGGTATTCCACGGATGCCCATTGGAGGGTGCCTCATTTTGAAAAAATGCTGTATGATAATGCGCAACTTGTGAGTTTATATTCGGCCGCTTACCAACAAACCAAAAACCCGAAATACAAACGCATCGTCAGCGAAACCCTCGATTTCATACAGCGGGAGCTGAAATCAAAAGAAGGCGGGTTTTATTCGTCGTTGGATGCCGATAGTGAAGGGGAAGAGGGGACGTTTTATGTATGGACAAAAAGTGAATTGCAGAAAGTATTGGGCCATAAAGCGGATTTCATTATTGACTATTACGGTATAACCGAAAACGGCAATTGGGAAAATGGAAGGAATGTTTTTTATGTATCTTCAAGCGATAAGAAAACTGCGGAAAAATATAAAATAACGGAAAATGAATTAACGAAACGCGTTTTAGAAGCCAAAAAAATGCTCCTTAAAGAAAGGGCCCGGCGCATTCGACCAGGCCTGGATGACAAAATAATTACATCCTGGAATGCGCTCATGCTTAAAGGTTGTGTTGATGCATACAGGGTTTTTGACAACCGGAATTATTTGGATATGGCCCTTAAAAATGCGGAATTTATCAATGAAAAAATCAAAACGAAGGATAATCGATTACATAGGAATTATAAAAACGGCAAGGTGTCCATCAACGGATTTTTGGATGATTACGCATTTACCATTGAGGCATTCATTTCCTTATATCAAGCCACATTTGATGAAAAATGGTTGAAATCGGCACAGCAGTTAACCGCCTATGTGAATGCGCATTTCCATGAGAAGAATGGGGGAATGTTTTACTATACTTCAGATATGGATCCGGCATTGATTGCCCGGAAACAGGAAGTCACGGACAATGTGATGCCATCGTCAAATTCCCAAATGGCGAAAAATCTATTTATGCTGGGGCAGTATTTTTATAACGATGATTATATTCAAAAATCAAAAAAAATGATCAATAATGTAAAGCAAAATGCCTTAGACAAAGGTGTTTACTTTGCCAATTGGGATGTTTTGATGGCCTGGTTTGCCGAAAAACCTTATGAAGTCGCGATTTTGGGGAAAGAATTCGAATCCAAACAAAAGGAATTTAATAAACATTATTTGCCCAATGCACTATTTTCGGGCGGAGTCAGTGAAGGGGCATTGCCGCTGCTGAAACATAAATTGATAGAGGGGCAAACCACCATTTATATGTGCCAAAACAAATTGTGTCAGTTCCCCGTAACCGAGGTAAAGGAAGCACTGAAACAGATGGTCAAATAAACCCAATGGATTTTTTCCAACAGCCACGTTTAATGATCAGTGTCGAAAAAAAGGGGAAAGGTATGCTTATAAAGCAGACCTTTCCACGCAGACCCTATCGATATTCGGAAATAAGAACCCCCGGATTTGAATTCTGTTTTAATCTGAACGGTGAGATCATATCCATAAGGGGACTGACGCCTGACTGGCCCCATCCCGCGGAGCACTTTAAACGGACGGTGGGAAACGACTGGGTATACTATACGGTTGGCGACAAAAGCGGCAGCGACGGGGTTGTTTCCTGGATGGGAGAGTATTATCTCCCCTGTCTGCCGTATGTCAGTAACCCGGTCTGGGACGTTAAATGTTTTTCAAATCCCCATGTCATGATGGCGTTGGCCGAATGGTCCCAATTATATGCCAATCTGTATATGGCGGATTCCAAGGGTCTCTACCCCCGGGCAAAGGATCTCATAAAACGGATACTGGCTAATGATGACCAAACGCTTCATGAACGGTCCCAGCGGCTGAACGACATCATCGGCGGCAGGATTTCCGTACTCCCCCCTGACACGCGGCATGTGAATTATGACATTATCCCTGTCACCATTGCCGATGGATGTCTTTATCATTGTAAATTCTGCTGCGTCAAATCAGATCAAAAATTTCGAAAAAGGTCGAAAGAGAGTGTGCTGGATCAGATCACGGCCTTGAAAGATCATTTCGGAGCAGACCGGACCAACTACCATGCCCTGTTTCTCGGAAACCACGATGCCCTTGCCGCAGGGGATGACTTAATCTGTTTTGCCGCCCAACAGGCATATAAAGAATTCGGGTTCAAGCAGCGATTGAAACAAGATCCATTTTTATATCTTTTTGGCAGTGTGGGCTCTTTTTTGGGGGCAGGGGAAACGCTGTTTGAAAAATTGAATGAATTGCCTTTTGACACCTATATCAATATCGGGTTTGAATCCATTGATGCCAATACGCTTGTGGGGATCGGCAAACCGGTGACCGTCGAACAGGTTAAAGAGGCCTTCAGCAAAATGATGGAAATCAATGCCGGGTACAACCGCATAGAGGTCACCGGAAATTTTATTATGGGGGCTAATTTACCCTCTGATCATTATTTGTCCCTGGCGGAGCTCTTAAAGAATGCGGATGTGAAAAACAAGTCAAAGGGCACCATATATTTATCACCGCTAAAAGACAGTCCCAATAAAAGAGAACTCTTGCCCCAGTTTTATCAACTCAAGGAGGAAAGCAGGTTGCCGGTCTTTGTTTATTTGATTCAACGGTTGTAAACTGGGGGCACGGAGGCATATCATCGGTAGCCCACAGGCAGGGAAAACGAGGTCACATCTGCTCCACATTAAGTGAATTTAGGCAGGCTTCCAAGGGGGTGTCAAGGGGTAGGACCGGATCGATTCAGAAAAGGAGGAATTTGATCCGATGACGGGTTGACGAGTTGAGGTCCGGGCTTCCAGCCGGCGGGCCATAGTTTGATGTTGATCCTGTTTTGACGCATATGAGGCCAAGGAATGTGATTCCGATACCGAGAACCATGGGCCAAATGGGTACCGAATAACTGGAATATTCTTCCACACTCCATAAAACGAAAAGAAGACAAAAAATTGCTGCACCCAACATACTCAACAAAACCCCGATAATCCTGATGATAATAGCTGTTCTCGTTTTCATGACTGCAACCCTCCTCTACTTTTTTTTCGGAAAGTGCCACTGCTGTTATGACTTGGTTTGAGCAAAAGACATGCCAGACAGGAGAATGAATGAGACGTCCAGTCCATAAGTACGGGTCATTCTTGCTGCCGGCGCTGACCATTTGCCTTCTTGGTAGCGTCGATTCTGTAGATAGATTTTTCAAATGATGTGAACTGGCCTGGAGAGACCGATTTTATTCTGTGAATAAAGTTGAAATATCGTAAAATTTATGATATGAGGTGAATCTAGTGGTTTTGGGGTATTATGTATAAGCTTAGAACATGGTTTTGCGTCTAATTCCGAAAGAATATGAAAGGCAAACATCTTTCAAGCGTGCTTTCAATCTTCCTATCTATTTTGAAAAGGATATTCATAACCCGCAAAGCAGGAGGAGAGGGTCAAAATGGGCAAAAAGACGGGTTTTGATAAGGAAAAAATTCTGGAAGTTTTCTTGGGGAGCCTTCTTAAACTCCAAAACGTTGAACGGGGTTCCATATGGGTTAAACAGGACAATGTATATACGTGCATCGAAGCCATCGGTGATGACAGCGACAAGGTCCTTGGGCTTTCAATTGGAAATGAAAAACCGAGCATCGTGGGATGGGTCATTGAAAACGGCCGTATGACAATCAGCAGGGTGGGGGAGGACAATCGACATTTTGGTGAGGCAGAAAAAGACGTTAAAGTCAAGAGCAGCCTTATCGTCTGTTTTCCCCTGATATTTGACACCGGGGAAGTCTACGGTGCTCTTGAACTGATTGATACCACGAATATGGGAAGCGATATCAATCTGGACAAAGACTACCTTGGTCTTCTGGAAAACATTGTTTCGGTCGGTTCCATTGCTCTTGGCAACTATACCGCTTACACAAAGCAGGTCGAAGAGAACAAGGCATTAAGAGATATCATCAATGGATTTCAAGCGCAGCCGCCCATAATCGGACAGGCCGAACCCATTCAGAGTGCACTGGCAAAGACGAAAGTTTTTGCAGGATCGGACTATCCTGTCCTCATTACCGGTGAAAGCGGTACGGGAAAAGAGCTTTTTGCGAGAGAACTCCATCTCCAGAGTTCGCGCAGGGACGGGCCGTTTCTGACCCAGAACTGCAGCGCCATACCTGAAACGCTTCTTGAAAGTGAGCTTTTCGGTTACATGAAAGGTGCTTTTACAGGGGCTGATCGCGACAAAAAGGGGCTTTTTGAGGCGTCTGACGGGGGAACGCTGTTTCTGGATGAGATCGGTGATATGCCCTACGGATTGCAGTCCAGGATTCTGCGCGTGCTGCAGAATGGTGAAATAAAGCCTGTGGGAAGTACGACACAGAAAAGCACCAATGTGAGGATAATTTCGGCCACAAATGTTGATCTTACCAAAGCAATTCAAGAAAAAAGGTTTCGGGAAGATTTGTTTTACCGGCTGAATGTGCTCTCTCTTCATATTCCGCCGCTGAGGGAAAGAAGGGAAGACATCCCGTTGCTGCTCAAGCAGTTCATTGCAGTAGAAGCAAGAAAGTTGAATATCAGGCAGAAACGTCTTTCACCGGCTGCCTTAGACTATATTGTTCGATACCCGTGGAAAGGGAATATCAGGGAGCTGGAAAATGCGGTTCGAAATGTGATGGTAACCGCTGCACGGGACACCGTGGAAATGGAAGACCTGCCCCCATGGCTGATTCAGGAACCAGCTGCGAAAAAGGATCCTTTGGCACATGACCGTGAATGGAATATTGATACACCGGTTCCAAGTGAAATAAGCAAGTTGCCACACGACGGGTTTTCCGGCCACACGTTCAAGTCCCTTGAGAAAGCCTATATTCTATTCTTGCTTGAAAAAAACAGATGGAATATCACTCGGGCGGCAGCCGAGGCGGCCCTGAACCGTTCCACCTTTGATTCCCGCATGAAGCGTCTGGGTATTCGAAAAGACGCTGCTCAAAGCTGGAACGCTCGAAAGGATCATGAACCCTGAAAAGCTCATAGACAAACTGTCTGTGGTTTTGGGGCGCAATCCCTTTGGCCCCCTTTGTGCTTTGCTTACGCCCTATGTCGATCATCCAGGATCTCCCGTAGCTTTTGGGATAGGTCGGGCATCTTGATTGGTTTTTGAATAAAGCCAACACACCCTCGATTCAATATTTCATTGACATGACCATTAATGCTATAGCCGCTTGAGAGAACGACTTTTATATGGGGGTTGATCTCCTTCAAACTGTCAAATGTATCACTGCCGCTCATGCCCGGCATGATCATGTCAAGGATGACCAAATTGATTTTCTCCCAATTTTTTTTGTACGTTTCTATGGCTTCAATGCCGTTGTGGGCCAAAAAAACCGTATAACCCAATCTCTCTAACAACTCGTTGACGACGTCAATGATCATTTTCTCATCATCTATCAGAAGAATCGTTTCAGATCCTTTTTGTATTCCCAAATCCTGTTCTTTCTCTTCTGTTGCCACCTTTTCAGTCGCCTGCAGATAAATATCGAAGGTGGTTCCATGCCCCTTCCTACTATGGACATTAATGAAGCCGCCATGATTTTTGATTATCCCATAGGCAGAAGCCAGCCCTAACCCTGTTCCCCTCCCCATATCTTTGGTGGTAAAGAACGGGTCAAATATCCTCTGCAGGGTCGCTTCATCCATACCAACGCCGACATCCCTGATAGATATTTTGACATACCTCCCGGGGTCCACCTGATAAGATATGCTGGAATCTTCATCAATTTCGACATTTTTTGTTTCAAGATAGAGTTCCCCACCGCCAGGCATTGCTTGCCAGGCGTTCACATAGATATTCAACAACACCTGTTCTATTTGCCTCTGATCCGCCTCTACAATCCAAATGTCTTTGTGATATTTTGAGTGGATGATGATCTCTTTCTTTGTCCTTCCGAACATCCCGGAGCTCCTCGAGACAAGTTTATTCAGGTTCACGGGATTCACATCATATTTTCCACCTCTGGCAAGACCCAAAAGCTGTTTGGTAAGATCTGCGGCATTTTTAACGTAGTCTTCTACGATTTTGAGATGCTCGAAATGATGATGGGCGTCATGAATATTCATTAGCATCAAGGAGGTCCGTCCCTGGATTCCCATGAGGAGATTGTTGAAGTCATGGGCGATACCCCCGGCTAATGTGCCTAAAGACTCCAGCCTTTGGGCGGCCTCGATTTGGACTTCGAGCCTCTTTTTGTTTTCCTCTGCAAGCTTTCTTTCAGTCACATCCCGTATGATACCTCGAAATCCGATTGGCTGATCTTCTATCTTCTTAACGAGAGATGCAGAAGCTTCTATATCTCTTTCGGAACCATCCGGCCTCAAAGTTTTCCATGCCACGTTTTTTGCCGATTCCCCTGTAGTGTGGACTTTGTTGAATGCCTGAAATGTTTTTTCCATATCCTCCGGATTTATGTGGTCTCTGCTCTTCATCCCCATCAGTTCATCTCTGGAATACCCGGTGATGTTACACAATGCGTCATTAAAAAGAGTAAAATTTCCTTCAAGGTCAACCTCATAGTAGCCTTCTTCGATGTTTTCGAGAATGGCTCGGTATTTTTCTTCACTCTCCCGCAGAACCTCTTCAGCCTGTTTGCGCGTCAAGATGTCACGGATTGTCGCAAGGATAAAACATTTGTTCTCTAAGGAGATCTTACTTGAATAAACCTCTACATTTACGATAGAGCCGTCACGTCGGACGTCTCTCAATTCGTATAGGCGATCTTCATAATGTGGCCATTTTTCTCGACGGTCAAAAAGCATTTTCCTGTCTTCTTCGTGTATGATATCCGTTATATTCATCCCCACCACATCTCCCTTGGATTCGAATCCATGCATCTGGAGCCATGCTGTATTTACATCGATGATTTTTCCCTCCAGCGTCAGACTCATCGCTTCCAAGGAATCGTGAAATAAGGTCCTGTATTTCTGCTCAGATTCAGCAAGATTGTTTGTGGCGCGTTTCCGCTCAGTGATTTCTTGCTCAAGTTGTTCATTGATGGAGGTCAGCCTCGAGGTGAGGGCTTGCTCTTTTTGCAGGGCCTTCTCTAAGTTTCGAAGCAGCACGGCCAGGGAAATCACGATTACACAACTGAGAAACGCAAAGGTTATCAAAGTGGTGTTCCAGGTCTTTGACGTGTAGGGCACGCTCAATAGCCACGGTAAGTGGCCTGCATTCATTTGCTGTCCCAGAATCAATAGAGTTCCCACATTTAAGGCCAAAGCCATGAGTCCGGCCCTGAGTCCTAGTAGAAGAGTGGCTGTTACCGCGAAGGCGAAGAGCCAGATGCTGCCATTTCCCGTTGGGCCTACGGTCAGTAAAGTGGCTAATCCAAGGATATAAAAAATAAAGAGCCCAATTCCGACACGAACGAAGAAAGGAATACGTCGCACCAATAAGATGATAATTGCACAGACATAAATCGCGGTATAGAAGATTGCGCTATTGGACAGGTGCCCTCTGGCTATGGCGTAGCTGAGAGTTGAGACGTAACTCACAACCCCAATGAGGACCCCGCTTAAGAAAACTGCGAAGAAAATACGCTCACGCCAGACATGTAACAGGCTGTCCTGATTACGGAAATCCGTAGCCAAGACGTGGTTTAATCGGCTCATGATTAACCTCAAGACATTTCGTGGGCATTTGTTGAAAATATAGAGGCTAAAGCATCACTAAGCACAAATTAGTTTTTTTTTCAACATTATTCGGTTGGAAGATGCTAAAAACCCGCTTCTGCCGGGTAGCACGATAGAGGGAAAATAGGGTGTTCCGATCCTATTTTGCCACGTATCGCACGGTTGCCCCCGTGGCGGCGTGAAACGGACTTCGGGTGACAATCCTGGGCGCTTCCAGGATGAGAGTGGCGTTTGACAGGATGTTGATGTTGGGGCCGATGGTAATGGCGGTATCGTCCCTATAGGTACAATCGGAACCGGCGGGAAAATCCACGTCCCGAATGACCGGCGAAGGGCCAGGAAATTCCGGACATTGGGTGGGCGAAGGGTTCCAGCCCGCCAGTCGGGCCATCATCCACCAGAAAGCCCTTGCCTTCAGATTGCAGTTCAGGTTTCTTGAATGATTGCAGCCGTCTTCGCATGTATCGCACAGGGCGGAACCCGGATTTTCGGCACACCATTCATCGGCCCAGTTGTTTCCCCAATCGTTATAATAGCATTCGTCATTGGCGCCCGCATCCAGGAAATCATCGCCGTCCGGGTTGTATCGCTCAATATCGGCGAAATCAAAAAGGATCTTGTTGTTGGCCCTGCAGTAGGTTCGGATCTGCTCATTGCGGATATTAAGATTCCCCGATGGGCCGCCGCCGTCCAGATGGCCGGTCATATAGATAAACCCCATGCCGGGATATTCCGTTTCGAACTGGTTCATAGCCGCAAGGTAGCGCTCAATGTAGACTTGTGAAGCGTCCGACACCTGGCCGCACCAGGCCCACATGGAGAAGTCGTAATCTCCGGTATCAGCGACCGATCGGGTGCTGTCCTTTCCCGCGTTGGAATCCCAGTAAAGCTCGGGGGTGATGTAGGTATGGGGCGGATTGCCGTCGTACATACGAAGGGCCGGCGGGACTTCCACCGGCGGAAGGCCTTCCGAGCCGCTTTCACGCCTTGCAAAGCCATAGGTTGAATTCAGACTCTCAAGATTGTTGCTCCCCTGCCATATCTGGCCGCCGTGGGAGGTATGGGCGTAATGAAGGGTCAACTGTTTGGCCTGATCGATCCAGTAATCGGGAATCTGCGAAATGTCCGTGCAGGTATGATCGATAATAATGGGCCCTGATCGTTCCGATCTTTTTTCATAGGCCCCGCGATCCACCGCACTACCCTGGGGCCTTAGGGTCTCCTCCAGATCTTCCGCGGGCACCAGACCATTCAGTCCCCCTGCGGGAAGACCACTCTCCAGGGCCGGGCTGTTGCTTTGAAGATGCCCGTCAAAAGTTGCCAGATCTGCGTTCATCAGCAGAGGATCCCGGCTGATATCGTTTGCGGCCAAACCGAAAGCCCCGATTTTCGCGCCGAAGACCACATTGTAATCGATCCGGGTGTTATAAAAATTGTTTTGATCAAACCAGAGGTAGCAGCTGGTGTCCGTTGGGGAAAGAAATTCCTTGTATCCCATGAATATGTTGTTCAAAATGATGACTGTTTCGGAACCATCGCATCCGGCCGGGTCCGAACATTCGATGGTCCCCAGGCAATCACCCTCTCCGGCAATGGTCGAATTGATGAGCGAAACCCGGTTTCCGCGCCTCATATTCAGAGAGACTGCGGCCCCTGCGCCGCGACAGTGATCCACCTGGTAGGTCAGATCCTTCCCTTGAAAGTACCCGCAGTTACCCACCAGAAGGGCGTTTTCAATGGCCGTGGGCCCATTGACCTTGATCTGGTTCCCCGCATTCCCGTATGCTCGGATTCGCTTGATGTCAATGTGGGTGTCAAGACGCGCGTAAAGCAGGTCAAGACCATCGGAGGTATTGTATCGAAAGGTGGAATCCTCGATGATCCAGTCGCCTCCCGTGGCCCCTGTGCCGACGCCATCTCCATAGCCCCCAGCGGTCTGGGCCCAGCAGTTATTGGGCTCCCCGTCGGGGTAGCTTTCCGCACAGCCGTTCCATTCCACGAGCCAGTTCTTAAAATGAAGGGTCCCGCTGTTGGCGTCGTCCCCGAATATATCCCCATCCCATCCCGCCCATCCATTTCCGGCGATCCGAACATCCTCAATGGTCCATTGGGAAATGCGTCCGGCATAGATGCCCCGATCAGCCATGCCGTGTATGTTAAGGTGAGAGAGCGTAACATGGGAGGAATCCGATGCATGGATCCCCGCGGCGGCCCAGTCTCCATAGGGCGGCGTGTCTCTTTGGCATCTCACGAAAGTATTGGAATGGCCCTCCACGCAACCGGAGTGATCGGTCAGCTCAAGACAACTGACAACGGCATGGTTTGTCCCGTCCAGGCTGATGATCTGCCATGCCCTTTCAGTGCCCCACAATTGAGGCGGATCAACACAACCCATGTCCCAGGATGATCCCAGAATGCGCGTGGTGTGTTGGGGATCGGGCCCGGATGGCAGCGGCGGCAGATGACATTCATATGACCAGGCCGCCTCACACCAGCCGGTATTGGGCGCACCGACGCCCATCCGGTAACTTCCGGAATGGATCATCAGCGTATCGCCGCCCTTGATGTGCCACTTTCCTTCGGCATCCAGCGCCCAGAAGGGGTGTGACCAGGCACAGGCTTGTGCGGCGCCGGCGCCGGGATAGGGTGCGTCAGCCATTCCGGTACATTGAAGGGAGGTGCCGCCGTCCGTACGGATATGGAAGGTGGCGGCGTCCGTAAGGCAAGGCCCGGTCAGGCATAAACAGCAGATCAGGGCCGTGTGAATCATGATCCCATAAACTGTTTTTCGACTGCTTTCCATGAGGTCCTCCCCCCCGATCGAAAAAACTATTGGCTGTTTCCGGGTTTTTAAGTCCCATGATAAACATGTATTTCTGATTCCGGAACCCTTTTTTTTGAGTAATGCAAAAAACATGCAAGCGATTGATGCAAAAATTTTTTAAATAATTTTAGTGCTTTGCCATTATTTTTCTTTGCCTTGTGGGGAGGGGGCGTAACAAAAGGCGTCAAAACTTGACAAAAATTGTCGGAATGGAAGAAGGATGATCCGAGATCTCCTAAACACTTGACTCACAATGGAGCATTTCTCTATGGTCCTTCCCGTGAAAACCGATCAGAATAGGATTTCAGAAAGACCTTATAACATTGACCATCAAGTGAGGTAAATGTGAAATGAACCAGCCTGGGGATACTTTACTTATCTTTGATGAAAATCGAAGCGGCTGAATCAGAGATAGCCGATGGAAAAGGCCAGTAAAAATTGACCTCCAAAATAGAGGGGGAGACCCAGGATACGGTTGATGGGCTCTTTCTTGATAAAGCGGTCCCTGGCCACGAAAAGGTCCGATATATAAAAGCTGAGGGCCCCGCAAAAAGCGAGGATGCGCCCCGAGAGACCGAGCCCGGGTTCCAGAAGGAGTGAAAAGGCGCCATAGACCATGATGGTGATGACGACAATGTAGGCCAGTACCGGAATCATCATGTCGCCCAGGTGGGGTTTGAGCCGGAAGAAAATCCACAGACTGGCAATTGAGACCGGTAGCGCACCCCATAAGATTGATGCCGTAGGGGGGGCTGTGTAAAAAAAACAGATCACGTAAAAGACATGACCCACGAGGAATGACACCAGTCCCGGGAAAAACATCTTTTTCTGGGGCAGTGCGAGAAAAACATCCCCCCCCAGGCATAATATCAAACCGGGCAGGAGCCATGCGAAATAGGGCGGGACGGGCCTGGGCTGGACTAAGGCGGCCAGAACGAACAGAAGGGAAATGGCGGTCTTAACGGGCAGGATGCCTTTCGGGATTTCTTTGCTCTCATAGTAGAGCAGGACAGGCATCAGGATACAGGCCAGAATGATCGTTGTCGTTGCCATTTTGAAAGAATCCTCCTTGTTACCAATTATTTCCCGAGACAGAACTGGCTGAAAATACTGTCCAGTATTTCATCGTCGATGGTTTGGCCTGTGATTTCCCCTAAGTGCTCCAGACCGCTTCTGAGTTCAAAGGCAACGATTTCCATGGGGGCATTGTTTTTCGCCTTGAGGCTCGCGTTTAGAAAGCATTCTCTCGCTGCTTTAAGGGCTTCCCGATGTCTCAGGTTCGGGACTGCATGGGAGGTTGTAACCGCAAGTACGTCGTCTGAAAGGATGGCGTCGTGAATGGCCTTTTTGAGGCGGTCAATGCCCTGACCCGTCAGTGCCGAGATTTCGGCCGTGGTAAAGTGATTCAGAACATCCGCTTTTTCGGTGTAATCTTCGGCCGGAGGCAGATCAACTTTGTTGATGACCACCAAGGCTTTCTTGTTTTCGCATTGGGCCAGAATATCCCTGTCGTCCCGATTGAGTGGACGACTTCGGTCAATGACGATCAACAAAAGGTCCGCTTCGGCGGCTTTCTGCCGGGTGAGATGAATGCCCAGCTTTTCCACCTCGTCTTTGACCTCTCTGAGGCCTGCGGTATCCATGATGCGAAGGGGAATGCCGGAAATATTGAAAGTGGACTCAATGACGTCCCGGGTGGTTCCGGGAATATCGGTTACAATGGCCTTTGGCTCATCCAAAAGGCGGTTCAACAGACTCGATTTGCCTGAGTTGACGCGGCCCACAATGACGGTATTGATGCCGTCAACCCATATGCGGCCGGCATGGGCATGAATCAGATCGTCAATGGGTTGAACCAGGTTTTTTTCAATGAATTCCGCCCCCTCATCCCTGAAAAGGTGTTCCACGTCGTCTTCAGGGAAATCGATGGCGGCTTCTGCGTTTGCGAGAATGTGAATCGCTTCTTTCCGCAGTGCCTCGGTGTCTCTTTTGATGGACCCCTGGATCTGCTGTGCGGCCAGAACCAGTCCCCGCTCGGATCGCGCATTCATCAGATCAACCACAGCCTCTGCCTGGGTCAGATCAATCCTGCCGTTTAGGAATGCGCGTTGGGTAAATTCTCCCGGTTTGGCCATGCGGGCGCCCAGATCCGTGAGAATCGCCAGTATCCTGGACAGCAGGGTATATCCACTGTGCGAATTGATTTCAACAACGTCTTCACGGGTATAGCTGTTGGGGCTAGCCATGAAGGACAACAGGACTTCGTCGATGATATCCCCCGAGTGGGGATCACAAACATATCCCATGTACAGTCGGTGACTTTTTGGAAGAGCTTGGGGGGTCTTGGGTTTGAATACCTTTTTTGCGATTTCAAGGGAGAGAGGTCCGCTGATCCTGATGATCCCGATCCCTGCCTGGCCGATAGGGGTGGCGATGGCCGCAATGGTATCTTCTGTTGAGGTCATAGGAAATGGGCTTCATGACGGGAACCGCTTTCAGGGTCCCCGTAGTTTTGAGGCCGATGTGAAAAAATGTAAAACCAAAAATGGCTACTGGGCTCTGGAGGCCCGTGAAGAGCCGTATTTTCTGGGGATAATGACCACTTTTTTCAGAATCCCTTCTCCCTTTCCTTTGGTGCCCAGTTCATCGTCGTCCCTGAGGGCCAGGTGTACGATCCTTCTGTCGTGTGGATTGAGGAGATTGGTGGCCACAGGCCGTTTGATCTTCTTGGCCTTGTCACCCATTTTCAGCGCCATCTGGACCAGGAACTCCTGCCGTCTCCGCCGGTAATTTTCAGAGTCTATGATCACACGGGAGCGTTTTTCCAGTGATTTGTTGACAATTTTATTGACGATAAACTGAAGCGCATCAAGGGTTTTGCCTTTACGACCAATCAGAAGACCCGTTTTGTCCCCGTCAATATTGAGGTTTACAGAGCCCTCTTCCAGGCTCCCCGTAACGGTGATCCCTTCCATGGGAATCAGGGCCAGGATATTTTCAAGGGCATCTTTTGCAATGGCGATTTCATCTTCCCGGGTATTCGGGGCGGTTGTTTCCGGATCAGTCGAAGGCGGCACATCTTCCGAAGCGGCCGTCACTTCTTCAGCTTTTTCAACTGCCACTTCTTCAACCGCCACGTCATCAACCCCTTGGGGCTCTTTCTGTTTTATGGTGACTTTTATTTTAGCTTTTCTGCTCCCCACAAGGCCGAAAATGCCGGCTGAGCCGGGTTCAAGGATGACAATATCCATCTGATCTTTGGTGAGTCCCAGTTGTCGGCAAGCGTTTTCAATGGCGTCTTGATCCGTTTTTCCTTCAAATTCGTAGGTTTCCATGTGTGTCCTCCAATATTACGCCGGTTTTTTATAAATTCGATATTGCTGTCCTATGGAGAGGAGATTGTTGACCAACCAGTAAAGAACAAGGCCGGAAGGGAAGTTAATGAACATAAACGTGAAAATGACGGGCAAAAACATCATAATTTTCGCCTGAGTAGGATCTCCCGGGGTAGGGGTCATCTTTTGCTGGAGGAACATTGAACCGCCCATCAAAAGGGTTAACACCGGTATTCCGTAAGGTGGTGTCATAAACGGGATTTGAAATGAGAAATGAAACAATCGATCGGGCGCCGAGAGATCATTGATCCAAAGCATAAAGGGGGCATGTCTCAGCTCGATGCAGGCGCCCAGAACCCGGAACAGCGCAAAGAATACCGGGATTTGAACAACCATGGGCAGGCATCCACCCATGGGGTTGACCTTGTAGGTCTTATAAAGCCCCATCATTTCCTGGTTCAGCTTTTGTTTGTCGCCTTTATGCTTTTCCCTGAGTTTGGCCATCCGGGGCTGAAGTTTCTGCATTTCCTTCATGGACTTATAGCTCTTGTGGGTGAGCGGCCAGAACAAAATTTTGACGAGAACGGTCAAGAGAATGATGGCTAAGCCGTAGTTATGGACGTACTGGTAAAAAAAATGCAGAATATAAAGAAGCGGTTTTGCGATGATATCCGTCCAACCGAAATTGATGGCTTGATCAAGGTTTTTGCCGAATTGTTTGAGAATTCCCAGGTCGCGGGGGCCGATGTAAAGTTGATATTCGCTTGTGGCCTGGGTAGATGGCGGAAGAGAAATTGCGGCGGGCAGGAACACGCCTTCCATCACCCCTGATGAAAGATGTTTTCCCGTAAAGGAACCCTTGGCGGGGACCTCTGGAGCAATGGCTGAAATAAAATAGTTGTCTTCCCACCCGAACCAGCCGATTTTTCCTCTGGCCGATTCTTCTTCGCCCGGGTCTTCCACCTCTATTTCATCCAGTTTATCGTCCAGGAACAGGGCAAAACCCACGTAGGCATAATAGCTTCCCTTGTCATTGGGTGGCACTGACCTCAAAGTCGCCCTGAAAACGCCATTTATGGGGGTGGTGGTTGGATTGGTTGCCGTCACGGCGAGATCGATGCCATATCGGTCGGGGAAAAAACGGTAGGTCTGGGTGATGGCAATACCGTTTGGGTTGGTCCCTTGAAAAACGATTGATGCGGGCTCGGAGTCCTGATTGAGTTTCAGGTAATCTTTGTCCACTGAAAAGGCCTTAATGTTCACGTTGCCGACGGTGTTGCCATCAAACTGAACAGTCAGGTAGTCGCCCATTCCCTGTTCCAGGGTGACCAATTCAACATAAGGAGAATCCGGATTGATTGTTTGACGATATTTTTTCAGTTTGAAGCTCTTTATGGTGGGTCCCACATTGCTGAAGACAACTTTGTAGAGGGGTGTATCAATCTCGATTTTCTTTTCATCCACCCGGATTACAGGCCGTTCTGCTGCCGTAACAGGCTTGGAGGATGGGACGGTGGCCACTTTGGCGGGGCTTTTTTCACCTATGGGCGTCGGCTGGATGTTTTGTGCGGCAGTATCCTTTTCGATTGGGGCCTGTTTCGGCTCAGGCGAGAAAAAAAGAGACCATCCAACAAGCACGACAAAGGATAGGGCAAAGGCCAATATTGTTTTTTTATCCATAATCTGAGCTACTCAGTCCTAAAGGTTTTGTTTGGAAAACCAGCATGACGCCGTTTTTCAAATGAGGTCAATACCATCATAGCAGAGGGTCATATCCGCCGGGGTGAAACGGATGACATTTTAAAATCCTGATAAGGGCCAAAAAACTGCCTTTCAGGATCCCGTACTTATGATAGGCATGGCGAGCATAGGTGGAGCATGTCGGGTAGAAACGACAGGAAGGCGACCAAAAAGGTGAGATACACAGCTGATATAAGGCTATCAGGGAGATAGGTATATATCTAGATTTATACATGAAACCTTTTTTAGACAACGATCTCTTCAAGTTCTTTTTCGGCTTTTCGCAAGTTCAGACAGCCGGCACCCTTTTTTGCAATGACAACGATGTCGTATCCTTGGGGAAGGCGTGTTTTATTGAGCCTGTAAAATTCTCTGATCAGTCGTTTGGCCCTGTTCCTTCTGGCGGCATTACCCACCTTTTTGCTGGCCGTTACCCCAAGTCTGGTTGTCCCTAGCTCGTTCTTTCTGACAATAGCGATGAAGTGCCTCATATGACAATGTTTTCCGGAACGATTTACATTGACAAAATCCGCGCGACGCAATAACCTTTTATATTTCGGGAAAGAAAAGGCCCCCTTCATGCCGGGGCAAAATCGTTTCGGTTTAAAGGGCATTTATACGGTCAGTCGTTTCCGCCCTTTGGCCCTTCTTCTTTTCAGAACATTTATTCCTGCCCGTGTTCGCATTCTCGCCCTGAAGCCGTGGGTTCGTGCTCTCTTTATTCTGCTGGGTTGATATGTCATTTTCATAACGGTATAGAGCCCCTTTTCGAAATTTTATATAAACAATAATATAAACACATGCGTTTATTTTTGTCAAGCGGCAATTCTACCCGACGGCAATTCTCGTGATGAAAAATGGGCGATTTCATCCGTACTTTCAGATGTAAACAGGGTCAGTCGTTGCGGCCTTAACCCCGATTCCGGCAATTATGGTTTTTTCATATTTTTAATTGATAATTTTTGTTGCATCCTATATCTATATGAAAGCTGGGTTGATGAACCGTTCATCGTTCATTGGCCACTTTGCGCTTTATTTGCTGCATATACAGGCGAAAAGTTTCCCCGGATAGATAGGAAATAAGATCCATTTTTTTAGGTATGTGAATCGAGCAGAGAGGAAAACGCGATGATTTTTGACGCCATTCTGGGCATTTTTTCAAATGATCTGGCTATTGATCTCGGTACGGCAAATACCCTCGTATATATGAAAGGCAAAGGGATTGTCTTAAGTGAGCCGTCCGTTGTGGCGGTTAGAAAAGATGGTCGAGGCAGCAGCAAAGTTCTGGCCGTAGGTAGAGAGGCGAAAATGATGCTGGGCCGAACTCCCGGGAACATCGTGGCCATCAGGCCCATGAAAGACGGGGTCATTGCGGATTTTGAGATTACGGAGGCCATGCTGAGGCATTTCATTCGCAAAGTCCACAACCGAAGAACCCTTGTCAGGCCCCGTATTATCATATGTGTTCCGAGCGGCATTACCCAGGTGGAGAAACGGGCGGTTCGCGAAAGCGCGGAATCCGCCGGTGCCAGAGAAGTCTTTCTCATCGAAGAGCCCATGGCGGCGGCCATCGGGGCCGGATTGCCCATTACCGAACCCACGTGCAATATGGTGGTCGATATTGGCGGCGGAACCACAGAGGTGGCGGTCATCTCCCTGGCAGGGATTGTTTACAGTAAATCCGTCAGGGTCGGTGGAGACAAGATGGATGAAGCCATACTGCAGCATATCAAGAGAAAATATAACCTGCTCATCGGTATCAGCACCTCTGAAATTATCAAAACAGGTATTGGAAACGCCTATGCGGGAGACACGATTGAAACCATTGAAGTCAAGGGGCGTGACCTGGTGACGGGAATCCCCAAAATCCTCACCATAGATTCCGACGAAGTGAGACAGGCGATTTCGGAGCAGGTTGAGACCATTGTGGAAACCGTTCGGATTGCACTGGAACAAACACCCCCCGAGCTTGCTGCGGATATTGTGGATTCGGGAATTGTCCTGGCCGGGGGAGGCGCTTTACTTAAAAACCTCGACGTTCTCTTAAGAGAAGAAACAAAACTGCCGGTGACCATTACGGAAGACCCATTGTCCACGGTGGTGTTGGGATCCGGAAGGGCCCTTGACAATATCAATATGCTGAAAGAGGTTACCATTCGATAAGATTTCCCCTTTGGCCTTCCATTGCCGTGCCCTTGATTTCTGGTTTTTGGCTTCCGTATCGATAATATAACATTTATTCATTTGAAACCGCCCTTTGGCGGACGTGGGTTATGGGGGCGGGATTAGCCATTGCAGCGTGAAAGACGTTTTCCGAAAATCTGGATCTGGTTGGCCTTTATCTGTTTTGCTCTGTTTTTGCTTTCCTCAAATGCCAGTCAGCGCAGCAGTTGGAACTCTGCTGAACAACTGGTTGTTGAGGGTGCGACGCCAGTTCAGAGTTTTTTCAATCAGACCGTAAAGCTACTGGTGGACCTCTGGGAAGATTATTTCCATCTGGTCGATGTTCAGCAGGAAAACCGGCGTTTAAAACTGGCGTTGGATTCCCTTAGACGGGAAAATGGTCTTTACAGGGAACGGGTGGCCACCCATGAGCGCCTATCCGATCTTCTGAAATTCAAGGAAGCGGTCAGTCGGCCGGCTGTTGCTGCCCAGGTCGTGGGGCTGGATCCCACAGGGTGGTTTCAATCTGTTGTGATTAACAAGGGGACAAAGTCGGGCATTAACCTGGATATGCCCGTGGTTAATGCTTCCGGTGTTGTGGGCCGAATCGTTTCCGTTTCCCCGCACTATGCCAAGGTGTTGTTGGTTGTCGATCAGAACAGTGCGGTTGACTGCCTTGTACAGCGCTCCCGCGATCGGGGAATGGTCAGGGGTCAGTCAGCCCAGGTTTGTCGACTGGATTACATGATTAAGTCCGGAGATGTGAAGGAAGGGGATGTGGTGGTCACATCGGGTCTGGGACGGGTATTTCCAAAAGGTCTTCCCGTTGGAACCATCTCTAATGTGGAAGAAGGGGATGGAACGCTTTTCAAGGAAATAGAAGTGACGCCTGCCGCGGATTTTTCCAAATTGGAGGAGGTGCTGGTTATTCTGCAGGCGCCGATAGAAGAACGCAAAAAAGAGTCAGACCCTTCAATGGACTAAAGCAGATTACATTTGCAAGTTTTCAGTAGTCAGTTTTCAGTGTGCAGTCTGTTGCCATTACTGACAACTGATAACTGACAACTTTGATTGAGAGGACTGCGCCGTCAAAACTTCAGGAAACAAGCCGATAGGCTTCTATATGTGGGCATGGGTGGGCGGAGGCGTCGCGACCCTCTTAGCCGGTATCTGGGGTAATCCCTGGGGCTTGGATTTTTTTGACCTGGATTTTCTGGTGATTCTGACGGCATATCTTTTCCTGACATTCGGCCAGATATGGGCGGGTGTTTTCGCTCTGGGCCAGGGTTTTCTGATGGATGTTTTTTCAGGAGGATTGCACGGTCTGTTCTCTGCCGCCTACCTGAGTGTGTTCTTTGTGATCCTTGTGGGATCTCGGTTCTTTAATCTTTTGAACCCGAAAGGGCAAATGATCATTGTTTCTCTTTCGGTTTTGCTGAAAAATGCCATGCTGTTAATTCTTCTTCGCATTTTTTCCCAGGATATCGTTTATTCAAAGACATTTCTGCTGGTTTCCCTTGTCTCCATCGGTGTTACCGGTTTGGCTGCCCCACTTTTTTTTCAATTGTTCAACCATTTGCGAGGGATTCCCAACAGAATGGCCGAAGGGACTTCGCCGGATGAGAATTGAGCGTATGTATGACGTCTTTGTTTTTCAGACAATCCTTCATTTCCCGACCCTGTTGCAGCGATAACAGAAATGGAAGAACAAGGGTGAAGAAACCTTGAAATTATCAAATTTTGATCCTGTGTCCCAGGATGTTTTTGCAAAACAGCTGAAAATTGCGGCACTATTCGTTTTAGTGATTTTCAGTATCCTTATCCTCAGGCTGTGGTTTCTACAGATCGTAAACGGGTCAGCCTATCGGGACAGGAGCGAAAATAACCGAATACGGCTTCAAAGCATGGCGCCTTTCAGAGGGGTGATTCGGGACCGTAGCGGAAAAATCCTGGTGGATAATCGACCGTCCTACGATCTTTACGTCATTCCGGAGGAGATTCACGATACCGAGGCTTTGCTGAACCGGTTGGCTGTCCTGGGGAATCTTGAGATGGCACTTATGAAAGAAAGACTCAGTCGCGCTGCCAGTGGGTATCCCTTCAAGCCGGTTTGCCTGAAGAAGGATATTTCCCGCGAGGAACTGGCCATGCTGGAAACGCGCCGATTCGATCTGCCGGGGGTCATGATCAAAGTGCGACCCCAAAGACATTATTTTTACGGCGATCTGGCCGCGCATGTGCTGGGATATCTGGGAGAGATCAGCGAGAAGCAGTTGAAAAGTGGTCAATTCCCCAATGCCAAGTCCGGTGATTTGATCGGTAAAACAGGAATGGAACGGAGATGGCAGAAGTCGCTCAATGGGGGGCGCGGCGGAGAGCAGGTGGAAGTTGATGCGGCGGGACGAAGGATTAAAGTAATTTCTCAAAAGCTTCCCGTTTCGGGTGCGGATGTATGCCTGACCATTAATCGGGAATTGCAGACCCTGGCTGAAAAGGCCTTGAGTGGAAAACACGGGGCCGTTGTGGCCATGGACCCCAGAAACGGTCAGATTCTGGCTTTGGCAAGCAGCCCTTCATATGATCCCAATCTGTTCATTACGGGTTTTGATGGGGGCACATGGAAAAACATAGTGTCCTCCAGTGATTATCCGCTGCATAACCGGGCGCTTACCGGGCAATATCCGCCCGGTAGTGTCTTCAAGATCATTGTGGCCCTGGCCGGCCTTGAAGAGGGGGTCATCACGCCCTGGGAGGCGCTTTACTGTAATGGCGAATATTCCCTGGGCCGCGGGAGATACCGTTGCTGGAAGCGTTGGGGTCATGGGAAAGTAGATCTGAATCGAGCACTCGTGGAATCCTGTGATATCTATTTTTATCATCTGGGAATGCGACTCGGGGTGGACAGGATTGCCCATTACGCCCGTCAACTGGGCCTGGGACAAAAAACCGGTCTTAACCTGGGACATGAAAAAGGCGGGCTTATCCCCACTACTGAATGGAAACGGAAACGGTGGGGGACGCCATGGCAGGGTGGGGAAACGGTTTCTACCGCCATCGGCCAGAGTTTTGTGCTGGTGACCCCATTGCAGGTGGCCACTTTTGTTTCGGCGGTCTTTAACGGGGGGCATGTTTACAGGCCCCAGGTGACCCGATGGGTGCGAAAACCGGGTGGTGAAAGCATCTTTGAGTTTGCGCCCCAATTGATCAGAGATGTGGAGATTAAACCGGAATATCTGGAACTTGTAAAAAAAGCCCTTTCAGGTGTGGTTAACCATCCCCGGGGTACCGGATCAAAAGCCAGGCTGGTGGATATTACGGTCGCCGGGAAGACCGGTACAGCCCAGGTGGTGAATCTCAAAAAGGAAAAGGAAGCGAAAGCAAAGGGCGAAATTCCCTGGAAGTACCGGGACCATGCCTGGTTCGTTGCGGTTGCACCGGCCGACGCCCCCAGGATTACGGTGGCTGTTCTCGTTGAGCACGGCGGACACGGCGGCAGTGCCGCGGCCCCCATTGCCAAAACACTCATTGAGGCGTATCTCCGGGTGCCGGGTGGTTAATTAGCCGGGTGGTTTATTAGATTATGCTTGATCGAAGACTGATTCAGAATTTTGACTGGGTTTTGCTGCTGCTTCTGCTGCTGCTGGCGGGGATCAGCATCCTCAACCTCTACAGCGCCACCTATGCCATTCGGGATGTGGGCGGTTCCCGGATTTTTATGAAACAATTCTATTGGTTTCTAATCGGTTTCAGCGTTTTCCTGGTGATGATCACCTTCAATTATTATTATCTTGAGCGGTTGGCTTATCCGGCTTATTTTTTTACGGTGGCGCTTCTGATTATCGTCCTGCTGGTGGGAAAGGTCATGTCGGGGTCACAGCGCTGGTTGAGTTTGGGTCCGGCTGTTTTTCAGCCGTCAGAACTGGCAAAGATTTCAATGGTGCTGGTTCTGGCCAAATTTTTCAGTGACAGGGGAGGATCTGAAGATTACCGGCTGCGTGACCTCTGGCAACCGTTTATTCTTATTTTGGTGCCGTGCGGTCTTATCCTGAAAGAACCGGATCTGGGCACGGCGCTGTTTCTGGGTATGGTATCCTTTTCAATGATTCTAATCGTCAAGGTCAACCGGAAATCCTTGTTGATTTTTCTGGGATGCTGTCTCCTGGCAGCCCCGGTGGTCTGGTTTGGCATGAAGGATTACCAGCAGCGGCGCATCCTGACGTTTCTGCAACCCGATATGGATCCTCTGGGGGCCGGATACCATATCAACCAATCCAAGATTGCCATTGGATCCGGTCAGTTCTGGGGCAAAGGGTATTTGCAGGGAACCCAGACCCGCTTGCATTTTCTGCCGGAACAACATACTGATTTCGCTTTTTCCGTGTTGGCGGAAGAATGGGGTTTGGTGGGTGTTACGGGTCTCCTGCTGCTGTACCTTTTTTTGATCCTATGGGGGCTGAATATCGCCAAAGGATCCAAAGACAGATTCGGCGCCATCCTTGCCGTGGGCATTGTCGCTATCGTGTTCTGGCAGGTGGTCATCAATGTGGGTATGGTCACGGGTCTTTTACCGGTGGTGGGGATTCCACTGCTGCTTTTCAGCTATGGCGGGTCATCCCTGATTTCGACCATGGCGGCCATGGGTCTTTTGATGAATATCAGCATGAGGCGTTTTATGTTTCAATAAGACCTGGGTTGTTTCCTGAACTTGAAGGCTTATCTTTTCTTTTTGTTGCATGAAAACGAAACCTTGTGTTATAGACCCTTGCATTTTGGGGTTTTAAATAGTGCCCGAACGAAAACTGTCTTTTTCGCCAATCTCTGCGTCAGATAAAAATTTTAATCCTCGAAATACTAAATGTATTCCTGCGGTTAAAGTTTTTATCTTCCTTGATCTTGACAAAAAATCCTAGTTTTCGTTCAGACACTAAATATGACCGCTTACCGTCGGCGCCTTTGAAAGGAGGATTGACGTTATGTCTGTACAACAGGGTCAAATTTTCGTAAATACCACTGGTGGAACGGATATCGTTGATATTACGTCAAAAGTTGAAAGAGATGTCGAAAAATCCGGGGTGAAAGACGGGGCGGTGACCCTTTTTGTGCCGGGTTCCACCGGCGCATTGACCACCATTGAATTTGAAAGCGGTGTGGTGAACGACCTGAAAAAAGCCATTGAAAGGATGGCCCCCGAAAGTATCACCTACGAACACAATGAACGTTGGGGAGATGGGAACGGTTATTCCCACGTTCGTGCGGCTATTTTCGGTGCCTCATTGCACATTCCCATTGTTGACGGCAATTTGACGCTCGGGACGTGGCAGCAGATTGTTCTCCTTGATTTTGACAACAGACCCCGTAAAAGACGGATTGAGGTTCAAATATTTGAATAAATCATCTTCCAAGAAAAAAATGCCATCCATCAGCAAGAAGATCAGTTTTCCGGATAATGAACTGATGCGGGCACTGTGTGGAGAGCAAAATGCCCATCTGAACCTGATTGAAAAAAAGATTGGGGTTTCCGTTAACCTGAGAGGGAATGTGCTGCTGCTTAAGGGCGGGGATTGGGAAGTGGAACTGGCCGAAGAGGTGTTTTCGCAGCTTTATGGGCTACTGGAGTCTCGGTATCCGCTCTATATCAATGATGTAGACCATGCCATAAGGATTTTAAGCGGTGATGGTTCGGTGGATTTAAAGAAGATATTTAAAGACGAGGTTTATATCACTTCCCAGAAGAAAATTATTACGCCCAAAACCGTTAACCAGAAAAAATACATCGACAGCATTAAAAAATATGATATCGTATTTGGGATCGGCCCGGCGGGGACGGGAAAGACTTACCTTGCCATGGCCATGGCTGTGGCAGCGCTGATCAGGAAAGACTGCAATCGGATAATTCTTGCCCGGCCCGCGGTGGAAGCGGGGGAGCGTCTGGGATTTTTGCCGGGCGATCTGTATGAGAAAGTGAATCCCTACCTGCGGCCATTGTATGATGCTCTCCACGACATGATGCCCTTTGAGAACGCATCCGACCTGTTGGAGAAAGGGGTCATCGAAGTGGCGCCGCTGGCCTTCATGAGAGGGCGTACACTGAATGATTCCTTTGTGATCCTGGATGAGGCACAAAATGCGACGCCCGAACAGATGAAGATGTTTCTAACCCGTCTGGGCTTCAGTTCCAAAGCGGTGATTACCGGAGATATTACCCAGACGGATTTGCCAAAAGGGCAAATATCAGGTTTAATTGAGGCCTCGCAGACCCTTACGGGAATTGAAGGCATTCAGTTTGTATCCTTTTCCAGGGAAGATGTGATCAGGCATCCGTTGGTTCAGAAAATTATTGACGCCTACGAGAAGTTGGATAGACGGAAAAAGGCTTGAGGTGCAGCACGGTTATGTCAAGGAACACCCAAAATGAACGAAAACTCAAGACCCTGCACCAGAAAAAAAATGCCGGGCGGCGGGAAAAAGAACCATCCGGCAGATCAAAATCCGGCCGTTCGGACCGTACGCCCCGGTTTCGGGACGATACCAAGAAATGGTGTATTTTCATCGGCCTCAGCCTGATCTTTTCCATACTGCTTTTCCCCAGCATCCTGACCCCAACCAAAACATACAATCTGGGGGATGTGGCCGATCGTGATATGAAGGCTTCCAGGGAATTTCTGGTCGAAAACAATGAACTGACGGAAAAGAACAGACAGGAAGCGGTTCGCGCCGTTTTGCCCGTTTATGATTTTGATCCCACGGCAACCGATGTGATTCCCAGGGTAAGAGAGGCCTTTGCGGTCGGTCGAAAGTATTTGGCCGATGCCTTGAAACTGGCGTGGACGTCCACCTCCCCTGAAGAAGCCCAAAAAGAACACCTTGCCATAACGAATGCTTTCCAAACGCGATTTTTCGAAATCCTGGATATCCCTGAAAACAATGCCCTCTTCCATACATTGATGATGAGCGATTTTTCGCCCAAGGCGGAATCAGCCGCCATCGGGCTGGTCAGCGATGTTTTCAAACGGGGTGTGGTGGGCAATCAGGTGATGTTGATGTCCTATCGGGGTAAAGGGATTGTTCTTCAAAACATCAAGGACGGAAAAGAGAAGGAGATTTCCGGTCTTGATCGCTTTTACGACCTTAAAACCGCTATTGCTCTTGTTCGAGAGCAGGGCCAATCGCTCACCCGAACCCTATGGCCCAAAAAACTGGCGCAGGCTACGTCGGAGTTGGCCGTATCTCTCATCAAGCCCAATCTCACGTTCAACAAGCGGGAAACAGCGCTACGAAAGGAAGCGGCTGGGAAATTGGTTAAGCCCTTCTTTTTTAAAGTCAAAAAGGGCGAAATTTTTATCAGGGAAGGCGAGCGAATTAAACCGGAACAACTGGTTAAACTGAGCGCTCAGTATAAATATTTAAAGCAAAAGAAGATGTTGGGAAGGGTTCCCGCCATGGCAGTTCTCATGGCGTTTCTGTTGGTTTCCATGTATCAACTGGGCTTGAAGAGGAGCAGGTCAACAGATTCGGAAATCAGAGATCTGCTTTTAAACGCGGCGATGCTGCTGGTCATATTTTTCGTGGTGATTGCGTTTAATTTTGTGGCGATTGAAACGGCCCGGGGGTACCATTTTTTCTCTCCAAGAGCCCTGTTGTATGCTATTCCAGTTGCAGGCGGCGCCATGCTGATCTGTATATTTCACGGCATCGTCACCGCCGCCAGCTTTTCCCTGGTCGTTTCCGTCCTGGCCTGTGCGGTTGTGGATGGCCGTGTGGAATTTTTTGTCTATTTTTTCGTCAGCTCCCTTTTGGCGGCCACTTGGGTGCGTCGTTACGGGGAAAGGGGTGTTTTTATTGAGGCGGGTCTTAAGGTGGGCCTGTGCAATATGATTCTTGCCTTTGCCATGGAGGGATTGCATGGCGACTTTTTTAATATTGAGAGCGTTATTGCCTGTTGTTCGGCGTTCATAGGGGGCGTGTTGGTCGGTGTGATTGCCACGGGGTTGATGCCGCTGATCGAAATGTCCTTTGGGTACACTACGGATATCAAGCTGATGGAGCGTGCCAATCTCGATCAGCCCCTTCTAAGGGAGTTGATGGTTCAAGCGCCCGGAACCTATCACCATAGCGTTATCGTCAGCAATATGGTAGAGGCGTCCGCCAGGGCGATTGGCGCAAATCCTTTGCTGGCCAAGGTCGCCGCGTACTATCATGATATCGGTAAGATTAAGAAACCCCTTTATTTCATTGAAAATCAAGCGGGTAAGGCTAACCGGCATGAAAAACTGGCGCCTTCCATGAGTGCCCTCATTCTCATTGCCCATGTGAAAGACGGTATGGAGCTGGCACGTCAGGCCAAGCTTGGCCGGGAGATCATTTCAATTATCGAGCAGCATCACGGGACCAGCGTGATCTCATTTTTCTATGAAAAGGCCAGGGAAAGGGCTGAGAGAAAAGGGGACAAATCTCTGCGCGTAAAAGAGGAAGATTTTCGTTACCCTGGGCCCAGACCCCAGACAAAGGAAGCGGGGCTCATAATGTTGGCGGATATAATCGAGGCGGCCAGTAAGACCCTGGTGGACCCGACGCCGGCGCGGATACAGGGAATGGTGCAGAAGATCATGAACAAGGTTTTTTCAGATGGACAGCTGGATGAGTGTGAGTTGACGCTCAAAGATCTCCATGCCATTGCCAAAAGCTTTAACCAGACCTTGAGTGGTATTTTCCATCATCGGGTTGAATATCCCGAGCCTGTGGCGAAGATTTCTTCCACACGTCCTCAAAATGGTGCAGGCAGTGGCAAAAACGGTCTGAACAGGAAGACTGAAAATGGAGATACTGATCAGGATGGACTGTCCGATTCCCGGACTGGACGAGCAGAAAATAAGGGTGAAAGCGAAGAGAGCCTTAGAAGACTTGGGCTGTCTTGATAAAGAGTTGAGCGTCCTGTTTACAGACGATGAACACATGGCGGCGCTGAATCGGCAATACCGGGACAAGGAAGGTCCTACCGATGTGCTGTCGTTCCCCATGACGGAAGACCTGGACGGGGAGATAGCCCCCGCCCTTTTTGAGCCGGTCATGCTGGGAGATGTGGTTGTTTCCGTGGAAACGGCTTTGCGGGATGCGGAAGAACTGGAACAGTCCTTTGAAAGGACCGTTGACCGATTGTTGATTCACGGTATTTTACACCTTCTGGGGTATGATCATGAGAAATCTCAAGTGGATGCCATGTGCATGACAAAAGAAGAAGAGCGGTTGATGGCACTTCTCGAAAAGCCGTGAACTTGTGGAGGGTGGATGAATGGCAAAACTGGCGGTTAATGTGGATCATGTGGCAACGGTTCGTCAGGCCAGGGGAATTGACGTCCCCGATCCGGTCCTGGCGGCGGGTCTTGCTGAGCTTGCGGGTGCGGATGGTATTATTTGTCACCTCAGGGAGGACAGACGTCACATCAATGACAGGGATCTCAGGTTGTTGCGGGAGACCGTAAAGACAAGGCTCAACATGGAAATGGCGGCAGTTGACGAGATGGTTGAAATAGCCGCTTCCGTCAAACCGGATATGGTGACCCTGGTACCTGAAAAAAGGGAAGAACTGACCACCGAAGGTGGGCTGGATGTTGTGGCCCGACCGGACCATTATGGCAAGGTTGTTGAGCGGCTTCACCAGGCGGGAATCAAGGTCAGTTTTTTCATAGATCCAAATCCGGATCAAGTTGAGGCTGCCCGCGGTTGCGGGGGAGATATTATTGAGATTCACACCGGTCATTACTCAGAGGCAGAATCCGAGAAGGAGGCGAAAAGGCGCTTTGAACGGGTTGTTCGCGCTGCACAAGCGGCTTCGTCAATGGGTTTGGGCATCAGCGCCGGCCATGGGCTCAACTATATGAACATCAAAAGGTTTGAATCGCTCCCCCTGGTAGAAGAATACAGCATCGGGCACAGCATTGTTGCCATGGCGGTTCTGGTGGGGTTTGATCAGGCGGTTCGAAAAATGATTGAACTGGTGAAATCCTTTTAAGGCTAGGAGGTACACAATCATGTTGAATGCCAGCGATATTATGACAACGGAAGTGATGACCGTCAAAAAGGAAACGCCTCTCAAGGAACTGGCTGAGATCCTGTATAAAAATCGCATTAACGGCGTCCCTGTGGTGGATGATGAAGGATCGCTGATCGGCATTATCTGTGAAAGCGACCTGATTCGAAAGGACAAGAAACTGCACATCCCCACGGTCGTGGCGCTTTTTGATGCCGTGTTTTATCTTGAAAGCTCGAAAAACATTGAAAAGGAGATCAAACAGATCAGTGCCACCACCGTTAGCGACCTGTTTACCCGTGAAGTTGTCACCGTGGATGAAAAAACGGCCATTGACGAAATCGCCACCATCATGACCCAGAAAAAGATTTATACGATCCCCGTTATGGATGGGGAGCGTCTGGTGGGCATTGTTGGCAAGGGCGACGTGATAAGGACTTTTATTTCTTGAAAATCGAACGCGTGCGTTACCGGACTGAATCCCCCGAAGAAACCGTTGGGTTGGGGGCGACACTGGGCCGCCTCCTTCAAACGGGCGATTTGATTGTTCTGTCGGGAGAGTTGGGTTGTGGCAAAACGTGGTTCACCAAAGGTATTGCCTTGGGTGTGGGTGTCTCTCCCCGTGAGGTGGTGACCAGTCCTTCTTTTGCGCTGATGAACGAATATGAGGGCCTTTGTACACTTTTCCATATGGACGTTTACCGTTTGGAAACCCATGGGGATTTTCTGGATACGGGGTTGGATGAGTGTTTTGACGGCAGGGGTATTGTGGTCATGGAATGGGGCGACAAGTGGCCCGAAATCCTGCCGGAGTGTCGACTGAATGTGGCCTTTTCAATTCTGGGTGAGCAATCGCGAGAGTTGCTGATGACCGGGGAGAACCCCCGGATGATTGAAATTTTAGCAGGGCTGAAAAATCAGTCGCTTGAATGAGGAAAGGGTATGGCACGAATCGTACAAAAATATGGTGGCACTTCGGTGGGCAGCATTGAAAAGATTAAGGCGGTGGCTGAGCGCGTTATTGAAGCTTGCAGAGAAGGGAACCAGATGGTCGTGGTGCTTTCTGCCATGGCCGGTCAAACCGATGGCCTGATTACCATGGCGAAAGAGATCGATCCTGATCCGGATCTGCGGGAATTGGATGTGCTCATGAGTACGGGGGAGCAGGTCAGTGTTGCCCTCTTTGCCATAGCATTGAAATCCATGGGGTATGACGCCCGTTCACTTCTGGGGTTCCAGGCGGCGATTCACACGGACGATTTACACGGCAAAGCCAGAATACGGGATATTGAGATTGCACGGATTATCCGAAACCTGGATGCTGGCCGGATTGTTACAGTGGCCGGGTTCCAGGGTCTTGACGCCCGCGGTGACATCACCACCCTGGGTCGGGGCGGGTCGGATACCACGGCGGTGGCCCTTGCGGCGGCGTTGGATGCCGATGTGTGCGAGATTTTGACGGATGTGGACGGGGTTTATACGACCGATCCCAATGTGTGTCGGAAAGCGCAGAAGATGGATTTTATTTCATACGATGAAATGCTGGAGATGGCCAGTATGGGGGCGAAAGTCCTTGAAATCCGTGCGGTGGAGTTTGCCAAGAAATTTAATGTACCGATTCACGTAAGATCCACTTTTAACAAGGAAAGGGGTACCATGGTGGTTGCTGAAACAAAGGACATGGAAAAGGTCGCGGTATCGGGCGTGGCATATAACAAGAACGAGGCCAGGATCACCATCCGAAAAGTCCCGGATCAGCCGGGGGTGGCGTCCAGAATATTTGATCCGATTTACAGAGCCGGCATTATT
>Ga0257125_1000941_pt1 | contig 33240 bp, 31 predicted proteins | sample SI106_200metaG_FD_190183 | JGI IMG/M metagenome (GOLD analysis project Ga0257125, IMG submission 190183) | Marine microbial communities from Saanich Inlet, British Columbia, Canada - SI106_200 | ecosystem: Environmental > Aquatic > Marine > Inlet | place: Canada: British Columbia | collected... | reverse complement strand
TAAACTGAATTTGTTCAGTATATTATTTTCGAAAAATCAAATCAAAAATTCATGATCAAAAAATGACCTACAAAAATATATACAAAAGTCAATAAGTAATATATATGAATGAAAATCTAACGGTATTTGCTAGAGAAATATATAACAGGTATGGAGAAATATGTAGAAATCTTACAAGAGAGTATACATCAGATGATAAAATAAATGATACATATAATTACATATTAAAATATTTGAATAAAGATAATTATAATGATTATGTATTACCATAAGAAAAGGTTAGGATTAAATAAATAATTTCTTTATTATAACATAATATCAATGAATAATAAAGAATTTGTAAATTTACCAATAAAATACAGGAATTTATTAAATGATATAGCAGGAATAATTACAGAACAAGATAAAGTTGCTATATTAAACAAGAGTATAACATATAAACGGCTAATGGATATATATAATCAAACAGAAGTATTTATCGTTAAAAATGAATGTACATCATATGATTTAGATAATATGATAAATAATTATAAAAAGAAGAATGAGTTATTAACATTATTGAAAAAATTTGTGAATCTTAGAAATAGGCATATAATAAAAAATGCATGTAATTCAGAATATTGGAAAAAGAACATAGATTCACTATTTGATTTATGTAGTATATTCTTTTCTGGAAGATGTAAGAAAGAAGATATAGATTATTCTTTCTTAGAAGTGTTAAAAGAATATTTAACATATTGGGAAGGGTTTTGGTCGACTATCGAAGTATCAAAAACAGGTATAATAAAAAATATAGGAATAATTGATATTGATGATTATGATTTATTATTAATTAATATAGCTAGGAAAAATAAGTGGAAAATTAAAGATAAAAAAGAGAAAGAAAGATTATATTTAATATCTAAAGAAATGAAATTACATAATAAACAAACTAAACAAAATAAACAAAATAATTCAAATAAAAAAGATATTGTTCGTTCTTAATATATTATTATTATATATAAGAAGACTAACATAGAAAATGAATAAAAATAAGGAATTAAGCTTGAAAATTATTGAAAGTGTTCCTACTTTAGTTGGAAAAGATACAAGAATCAATTCTATTAAGGAATTATTACATGGAAGCAAATTAGATCCAATAATTGATTATGAAAGTAATGATACTGAAGCATTTGTAGACACAACAAGACCAAATGATATTAGAAACATTGTTAGTAAAAAGACTATGGATTTCAGTAAAATAATAAATCAATTAGGTGGTAGATTACTTTATATTAAAAGTGGATCATTTGGACATACATTTAAAGGAATTATGATAGAAGGAGGTAGAAATAAAATGGAATATGCTGTTAAAGTTGTAGCATATCCAAAAAAGAAGGAATATGGAGATTTATATGATTCAAAACGTCCAGAGAATGCGGAATTAATAATGTTAAAGACTTTAAGTTATTTTGTAGTGAACAATCATACTCCACATATAGTTTTACCAGTAGGAACGTTTAATACAAGTATTAAGACATTTGCATCGTTATCAAATAGAAAAAATCAGGTTGTTAATAATAAGAGATATGATCAGTTCATTAAAAGATGTAAAAAAGGAGAATATTATCCAGAAGTTTCTATATTGATAAGTGAATGGGCAAATGGTGGTGATTTGTTAGAATATATTAGAAAGAATTATACAACTATGAAATTAATGGAATGGAGAGCAATATTTTTTCAAATCATTATAACATTAGCAGTAATTCAATCAAAATATCCAAGTTTTCGTCATAATGATTTTAAAGCAAATAATTTATTGATACAAAATATTCAAAGATTGGGTAAAAGAATAAATAATTTTATATATAGAATAAATGATATTCCATATGTTGTTCCAAATATAGGGGTTCATATACGATTATGGGACTTTGATTTTGCGTGTATACCTGGTATAGTAAATAATTCTAAAGTGGAAGCTCAATGGACAACAGCAATAAACGTTAATTATGAAAAAAATAGATATTATGATTTACATTATTTTTTCAATACATTAACAAGTAAAGGATTTTTCCCTCAATTCTTTGATGCGCCAGAAGTTCCAATTAGTGTTAAAAAATTTGTTCGTAGAGTTGTTCCTGAAAAATACAGGGAAACAGGAAAATTTGTTACAGATAGAGGTAGAATATTGGTAAATGAAGAATATATTATACCAGAAGAATTATTAAAAACCGATAGATTTTTTGTACGTTATAGAAAATTACAAGTAGGAGGTAAACAAAATAATATACCAAAACAAGTAGTAAATACTAGAAAAACATCAAGAAAAAACTCAAGGAAATCATCAATGAAAAAATCAAAGAAAAGTTCAAGGAAGACATCAAGGAAATCATTAAAAAATACTAAGTGAAATAATATCATATAAAAATATTTGATATTATTCGTCAATAATGTTAGATATAAGGGACATAAAGAAATAAACAACTATTACAGTCATTATACTTACAATCTGTAATGAGATCAACGTTTTACCATAACCAATACCAAATTGTTTAAGTTTCATGTTATTATTTTTATTATTTTTCATAACACTATGTAAATTATTAAAATCTTCATAAAATAATAATTTAGGCTTTGTAATAAATAAAACTAATATGAATATGATATATAATAATATTGTATTTCTTACAGGTGTCTTTAAATTAAAAATAGCCATCCTATATAATATATATTATATATTTTATTTAAGGATTATCATTTTTTATCTGTTTCTTGTTTATTTTCTAACAATTTTTTATCTACAATTATATTTGTATAGTCTGGATTATAGTAAAAATATGTTGTATAATCATCAACATTTTTACCAGGAAGCATATCATCACTACCAAATCCATTCAATCTTATGATATTTATATATAATTTATCTAATTTATCAAAATTCTTTGCAAATATATCATCAATATCGTCTTTTTGAATCACTATTTCAGTATCAATAATAAGATTACCAATATCAGCAATTACTTCTTTTTTTTTACCATCAAAATAAGTTTCGTTTATTTTTTTTTTATATCCACATATTATTTCAAATCTTAATCTTAATTGATTTTCAATTTCATCTTTGACTGCATGTTTAGAATCAATAAAAACAAATACATCATTTCCATTCCCTAATTTGTTCATAGTGGTAATAATATAATTTATTATTGGATATAGTTTCATTATATCGTCTTTTTTTAAAACAGTATTAGTTATTGGTAGATTAGGAGCATTAAACACTAATGGTTCATTATATCCAGAATTTCCTAGTTGTTTTACTTGTTTTAGTATTCTTAGTATATAAAAATACTTATCATTATTCATAGATTGATCTTCAGAGTTTACAACAACATTTTGTTGGAATGATATTGGATAAGATACTGGTTGTTTTTCTATTTTTGGAATAAGATTTGTGAAAAATTCATTATTTATATTTTTAAATGTAAAATATATTAATACTAAAATTAATATTATAAGGACTATATGTTGGATATCCATATGTTATATATTATATATAACATAATAATATTACTTACTGGTTAATCTAAATCATTAACCTCCATATCAAATTCTTCTTTTTCATCTTCTGAACGTTCATCTTCTATATCTAATGCTTCATCATTTTCAACATCATCATATTTTTGTTCATTAATAGCATCAACTTGTTCTTCAGTTTTTTCTTCTAGTTGGTCATAAATATCATCAATATCTTTCATTGTATCCACAAATAAGTTTTGAGCATTAATAATATATTTGAATTTTTTAATTTCAGAATCGATTTTAACTTCGAAATAAGAATTATAAATAAATTCAACGATATATATCAAAAAATAGATGATATTTGATTTTGATAATTTATTATTAACATTTAATAATTGTTCGAATTCGTTTATCATATAGAATAGTAGTAAATTATCATTATTATTACTTTTATTTAGTTCGTCAATATCAATATGGTGATCATCGATAGAAATACTTATGTTAGTAATTGGTTTTATATATATGTATTCACTTAGTTCTGATAAATGTTTGAATAATTTCCATGACTTAGTATATGTTATAAATTCCTCAAATTTATTAATATATTTATTTATAATATTGTTATTAGATTTATGTTTGTATCTAATTTGGAATAAATAAGTATTTATATCAAGTATTATTTTTTTAAGGATATTTATCCTATTACGTATTATTTTTGTTGCTAAATGTTGTTTGATATATTTATCTGTTTTTTTTAATTCAATTAGTTTATCATAATCTTCTTTTACATCTATATATTTGGTAGTATATCCAAGATATTTAAGCTTATTTATAAATGATAAATGAATATCAATATAATTATTAGTTCCAGAAATATCTACAAATTCCTTATTAGTTTCTTTATAACCTAATAAATTTTTAGTATACGCATCATAATATACATTCATATCTTGAGCTTTATTCCTGTAAAATATAACCTTTGTCCCATAATGTGAATCATTTTCACGATAGTTAATTTTGTTATTTCTATCAACTATAATAAGAGGATTATTTAATTTATTTCCTTGATGATCGTGATCAATAATATAAGTATTAAATCTGATATATTTATTATCATTTTCGATATTAATATTTGATCCTATTACAGATTCAATGACGTCGATAAAATCATTAATAACAATATCAATATTATTTTTAGGTTTTTGGAATTCATTTAATAACTGTTGATAAATATGATAGCTATTTTTCTGTCTATTAATAATAAAATTATTAATAATCTGTCGCTTTCCTTTATTTGTTTTATCATAAATGGTTTGATTATTATGTTCATATTGTGTTTTATATTTTTTATCAATAATTTTAATAGTATCTTGTGTTAATTTTATAATAGGTTTTTGTACATATATTTCATTTCCTTCCATAATAGGTTCAATATCATATTGGTATTGAATTACTTCGTTTAACAATTTCATTGTATGAGACTCATCTTGTATAAATGTCATTTTTTTGTTTTTATTATCTACAACAAATTTTTTAGTTGATTTATCATGTAAAGTTTTAATAGCTTCTTGATCACTATATATATTTCTTAGTTGCATATAAAACATAGCACTAGTTGTGGTATATAAATAATATCTATTTTTAATATCATCTGAAGTTTGTTCAAGAATACTGTTAATTAGATCAACTACAGTATGAATAATTATTTTTTGAACATGTGGTTCGAATACTTTTCCTTTGATATCACTATATTGATAACTCCATATTTTATATTTAACTAATAAACAAGATAAATAATAGATGAAATAACATAATAATTTATAATTTTGAATAGGTTCAATAGTATTTGCGTTATTTGTTCTAATTTTAAGGTTTTCAAATAGAATAAAACCGTATTTATCAAATAATGTATAGTTGCACAGTTTATCATCAGTAATATAATTGAATTGGTTTATATTCATATCATTAATTAACATAAATAAAATATGAGAAATAACATTATTATATTTAAGATGTTGAAATTTATCGATTGACTTACTAGAAGACCTAAATATTTCATTATCTAAATCAAATACAAAGAAATTAGATAATTCAGTTGAAACACCATATAATTTACTAGCAGTTTCACCTCGTTCTCGTCTTTTATTATAATCAGTTTTTCTTAATACTTTATTATGTAACAGTACCATATCAATTACATCTTTAATAACAGTTTGTCTTCTTAATTTAGAGATAGCACTTGAACCAATAAAATATGATAAATTAGCAACATAACAAATTCTTTCAATTCTATTATCAATACTTTTAATTGAAAAATTATATTTTTCATATTCTTGCATTTCTTCTAATGGTATTTCGCTATTTGCTGAAAACGTGATGATATCTTTATCTTGATCCATTCCAGGGATATATGAACTGATATATCTTTTAATATCTAATCCACTCCCACAACTTTTACAAACATAACTTTGATCTTTATCAATAGTTACGAATTTTTGATAGAATTCATTTAGTAAATCTTGGAATTTATTTAGCTTTTTATTGCGGTATTTCGTTAATTCATTCCATGATATAAAATGTTGACATACAGTTAACCCAGTATCAATTTCATCTTCAATATGTTCTACAATAACACGTTCTCCATAAATTACAGTTTTTTGTTCTTCATCTTTATTTTTTAAAATGGGAAGTTTAATAATTTCGTTTGTTATTCCTGGAATTTTATTTTCATTTTTATCATATTCTTTTATCGTTTTTATTGATTTATCATGAAATATTATTTTTTTAATATCTTTAATTAGTGATGTATTATCATTTAAATCAATTAATTTATGCTGATAATTATCTACTATTTTTTTTCCGAAAGCAAGTGATATGTTTTCATATTTAGATAATTTATCGATAATTCTATTTGATGTTAGTAATGCTAGTTCATTATATAGTTTAACAAGAATTAGTTTGCTATCATCATGAGATCCAGATGCTTCTTGATAACTATCTAGTTTAAATGTATCTTTGTTATTATCAAAAATCCAATAAGTGCTTTTATCATTATTAGGGTAAGTTTCTGTTTTGTTTTCAAAGAATGTATCATCTGTAAATTTTCTAATTATTTTCAATATTTCATATAACCCATTAGTATTTTCATTTTTTCTAACATCTATAGTGTTTTTTGTTGTTATACAATATAAATTACTAATATTTGATGGTAATAAAACACCTACAATATTAATATTATTTTTTTTTCCACATGTTCTTAAATCAAGTATTGATTGTTTATTATCATTATAATATTCAAAAGTAGAATATCTAACTGCGTCGATTGTTTTATTCGTTTTGATAGAGAATCCATTTTTTTTAAAATCTCTAAAATTAATAAAAGCATATTTTCTATATAAAACAAGTTCATTATAGAATTCATTTCCTTCTAATACTTTTCTACCTATATTTCTTAACTTATTCAATACATTGATTTCCTCAATATCATTCATCAATATAGCTTTTCTGTAAAATAATGGTTGGTATAATATTTTTTCCACTTCTTTTTTATAGGTTGGATTATTTTTATTTTTAAACGAATAGTATTCAACTATTTTATTTATTTTAGATACAATATACTTAATTTTTGTTTGTTCTTTTTTATTATCCCTTTCAAAACGTTCTGTTGATTTTTCGAATTTTCCTATATCTTTATGATAACGTAAAAAATCATCAACAATTGGAACTAATAGTTTTTTATTAAATAGTTCTAATATTTTTTCAGTAGTATTCATATCTGTACTTTCATATGATTTATTATGTTGTAATAAACTATAAAGATCTTGTGGAATATCTTTTTTACGATATTCGATTGGGAATAAACTTTCGATTAAACTAAAATCAAAAACATCACGTCTAGGTATAACAATGTCAATATACTTAAAAGAGCCAGTTTTTTCTTCTTCTTTATTTAAGATATAATAAACTTCTATTTTTTCTTGTTTTATATATATTTCTGTAAAAATAATGGATTTTATAATATTATGGAAATTTATTTCTTTATTTCCTTTAAAATGTAATATAACATATTCATGTCCTAATTCGTTTAAAAAATCAATAGACGGCATGAATTTATCTGGATGTACAGTTAGTAATTCATTTATTTCATCCATATCATCAATATTAGATAGGATGTTAATATTTTTAATTAAATCATAAAACTGTATTAAGTTTGCATTATTTTCGCTGTTATAAAAATTTTTAATAGTAAAATCTTGAGAAGGATTCTTACAAAAATCAATTAAATTATTAACATATTTATCTTTATCTTTTTTTGGGAATCCAATAAACATCAATATGTAATACATGATATATCTCTTGATAATATTTATAATACTATCAATTGAGTCATTATTTCCAACAATTTTTTTAATATTGTATATGTCAATCATATCAATGTATTCTTTAATTATTTTATTTATTTGATGTGTATATTTAGCGAACATAGGATCCTTGATTATATTTTTAATAACTTCATTATTAATTATTGTACGCTTGTAAAAGTCGTCAAGGATATTATCAATTAATTCATCAATTTTATTAATGTACATAATATTTGATCTATAATATATACTTATACTTTTTTATTGGGATATATACAATATACTAAATTATATATGGTCAATATGTTTCCATGTTATTTTACCAAAGGATATTCACTAAAACATGTTTCATCAATAAACAATAGTAATATGAAGTACTCTATAGAAAAATTGAATTATAAATATTTAAACTATATAAAGATATTACTATATCAAATAGCATACCATAAAATATAATTATAAATGAATACACCAAATCCTGTAAAATTTGAGTTGAATACTATAATTAATAGCCTACAAGTAAAAACAATTGATTCCTTAAAAGAAGCAATTTTTAAACTATCTCAAAATATTACTATTAAAGATAAAGAAGATAGCAATCTTGCAATTATTTCTAATAATTTCACAAAAAACACAAATGTTCTGACTTCTTTTGAGAAAGAATGCAGGAGTATAATAATAGATAAAGATTCCTTAGATATAATTTGTTATACATATGATGATATATTATATGATGATGACGCAAAACTATATCTAGCGAATATATATGAGAACGATGTTCCAACTGATACAGAAATTCAAGAATGTTTTGAGGGGACAATAATGGCTTTATTTTTTAATAATAACACTGCGTATTTATCAACACGTAAATGTATTGATTCAAAAGTGTCAATATGGAAAAGTGAAAAATCGTATTATGATTTATTTGAAGATATTTTAATGAATAAATATAACATGAATTTTGAAGTGTTTTCAAACAAGTTAAATAAAAAATATTACTATCTATTTGTTCTAATCCATCATGAAAATCAGAATTTAGTAGATTATAGCGATAAGTTTGGAGAGAACTATAAAGAAATAGTGTTAGTATCGATTCATGATAGTGTTACCCATGTTGAAATTCCATTGACAACACCAATATTTGAAAATGAAGAAGATATAAAATCTATTTATATTAATATTCCAAATACATATAATGATTTTACATTATTAGATGATCATAATAAAGAAGATGATTTGAATGGAATTAAATGTCCATTAAAGATTGAAGGATTGTTAGTAAAAACTAATAATAGTGAAACTAATAAAATTCAACTATTAAAGTTTCATACGAATAGTTATCGTATGATGGATGACTTAAAAGTAAATAATAATAATCTTTATCAGGGATATATTGAATTATATCAAAAAGATAAATTATCAAAATATTTAACATATTTTACAGAAGATGCGCAAATATATAATCCATTATTTTCCGAAGAACCATATGATACAGTAGGAGTTATTGATGCGGTATTCAAAGTATTGACAAGTGAGTTATTAGAATTATATAAATTATTATGGGATTTAAAAGATAACACACATAAAAATAAAGCATTATATGATTTATTGCCAAAAGAATATACAACAGTATTGTATAAAATAAGAGGGGCATACTTCACTAAAAGAGATAAAAGCAAGAATGACAATATGAATGTAATGAAACAACAACATTCATATGGGTTAAGAATCGCAGATATATATAATCTTCTTAAAAATTATGATACTTATGAATTGATTAAGTTACTACGATCAAGAAAAATAATGAAAAATTTGGTAGATAATGAATGTAATCAACAATCAATTAAAAATGATGATCCAAAAATAGTATCATATCAATTATTTAGGAATACATCCAGTCAATGTGATAAGAAACCATTAAAAATGATGGCTATACTATTAAATAGGATGTTTCCTGAAATAGAAGAATAAATATTACTTTTTATTAAATTTACTACTTAAATGATCATAAATATCTATTTGTTTATTAATAACTTCTTTAATTATATTATTAATAGTCATTTTACCATTTGTTAAATAATTAATGGTAATATCTCGTATTAATGGATGATCTTGTTTATAACCAGCAAATGTAATATTGGGGTTATCTTGTAATCCATATGTGAATAAATTACCAAAAGTATGATCTTCATTTTTAAGAATAATACTACCTTGAGTATTCGAAGGAAATTCATAATTTGAGAAAAATTCATTCATATTTTTTAGTTTATTAACAATATAAACACATGATCTAAATAATATTTCATATGCATCTAATTGACTTAAAGATTCAACAGACAAACTAAATTTATGAGGATTATCAGGATCATATGAATAATAAGTATGTGCACAGTTCCAACAAGCATGTATTTTACCTATTCCTATTTTTGTTTTTAATGAAAACGTTATGAATTCATCAGGTTTTAGTTTACATAATAGGATCGAAATTGGATAAATATCTTTAAAATCTATTTTATTTCCATCAACATAATATTCACACTTATCAGTTAATACATTCATAATATCATTAGTATTATTTTTAACATTACAATAAATAGTTAATGGACCATAGAAACGATCGTCAACTATTTCTTTATAAGAAGTACTATTAAAATGTTCAATATCATTTGTCATATCTAAAGTTCCTCTATTATTTTCAATATTTATTATTTTCAATAGTGTTAAACGACATTTCATGATGTCATTATTATACACTGAAGTTCCTTTGATATCTATAGAATTACTATCAATTGCGTAAATAGGTATATTACTCAGAGATACTCTTCTTATAGTATTCATCATTACATAATTTATATCATCTCCTTCGATTAATAAATGCGCATCACTTGTACCATTTTTATCTAATTTTGTATAAGATTGTTCAGTTACTTTTATTTTGATTTTTTCACTCATTTTGAAATGTTTTATATTTATTATATGATAAACAAATATTTAAGTAATTAGAATTCAATTTTTTTTGATGATTAAGATAATATATAATTTCTATATTTCCGTTAAAAAACGTTAAAAACAAAATAAATATTACTTAATATACTAAATAATAATGAATGCAAATAATGGTTGTATTATGTTTTACAGTAAAAAGTGTAAATATTCAATGGAATTAATAAAACTACTTGAACAACGTGGAATAGTAAATATGTTTAAGTTTATTTGTATTGATGGAAATAATAATATACCAGCTTGTATCGAAAATGTTCCTACTATTATTGTTAACGATATCAGTAAACCACTAATTGGATCATCGGCATTTAAATGGGTTAATACTATAACTCAGTTTAAACAACCTTCTAATAATATTCTTATTAGAAATGAAATTGATAAATTTGCTACTCCTAATTTAAATCCTCTACTAATGCATGTTCAAAATGCTGAAGGACCTAATGGTGTTATTGGTAGAGAAATGATTGATGTATCTGATAATTATGCTTTTGTAGATGAAGAAGAAAAACATATGAATGACATCCAAAAAAGTTTAGTTGGTATCAAAGATAAAGAACAATTAATCGTAACCGTTCCAGAAATCGGAAAAAGATTAAATAGAGATACACAACGAGCTAGATTAGATCAATTAATTAATAAGCGTACTGTTTTAGAAGACACATACAATAAGGATGATCAGTATCTAACTATAAATAATCCAAACACAACTAAACAACCAGCATCTAACACGCAACAACCTATTCCATTACATATTTTACAGCAACTTATATTAAACAATCAGATGAATATTCAGCCACCAATGAATTTAAGACAACCAATGAATATTCCGCCACCAATAAATTTAAGACAACCAATGAATATTCCGCCACCAATGAATTTAAGACAACCAATGAATTTAAGACAACCAATGAATATTCAACCACCAATAAATACAAATACACCATTAAATGGACAATTAAATCCAACTTTATTACAATTATTAATATTACAAAACCAAATGAATCAGCATAAATAATAAACACATAGTTTTAATTCCGTAAAAAGAATCTTTAAATAATACATAAAATATTATAGAATGTCAGAAAATTTAGAATCCATAGTTATAGATTTTAACAATACTCTACACGAACTAATGGATCAGCTATTCGCTGCTACACATGATAGTGAAATCGAGATAAATAAAGAACTTATCAAAAAAGCAATATCAGCAAATAAAATATTATTAATACAACAATATTGTATACATATATTACAATTTTCAGATTTGATTTATAAAAGAGATGAAAAAGTTATAGATAGCTTAAATGTTAATGATATAAATAGTAAAGAAGGAGGTGATAATGAGACGCTAGATAAAATTTTAAAACTAAAAAATATATGGGGTTATTTGACAGATGATAATAAGGAATGTGTGTATGATTATTTAGAAGTGTTAACAGATAAAGCTACTGATTATTTTAGAATTAAATATTCTTAATTTTTAATTATTGAAGTTTAAATATATTAAAGATATACTTAAACTCGCACGTTATTTTGTTTTATTTTTTATATAGGATATGATTAATATTTAATACATTTGATGGAACAGTTTGATTGTTTAAATGAATTTAAGAATAAGTATAAGGAATTTATAGATTTTTTAATACCGTTATTACCAACAGATATTGTTAATCTTAAAAAGGCTATAGAATTATTAGAAAATAAAGATCATATCACTACTCTAACAACTAGTTATATTGGACGAATAAATAGTAAAGAGAGGTATAAACGACAATTATTAGAAAGAAATATAAAATTATTTTATAAAGGAAATCACGAGAAATCGTTAGTAGTTATCCCAAATATTGGGATGAAATCAGTTCTATCTAAAATATCAGCTAGTGATGAAAAGGAAGTATGGGGTTATTTACAATTATTTTACATTATACTTGAACCACTAACACCATCATCGAAAAAATACATTAAGATATTAATTGATTCAATTGAGAAACAAGATAGGATAGGAGAGATAACAGATGGACCAGAACAGGAACAAATTAATGAGAGAAAAGAGGTTCAAGAACAATTAGAATCATGTAAATCTGGAAATGAACTAGTTGATAATATGGTTCACGATATAGCAAATGTATTTCAAAATAATTTCGAGACATCAAATGAGCAAACTAATCCAATGGGAGCAATTTTTAATACATTATCTGTGATTTCAGATAAATATACTGATAAAATGAAATCAGGTCAAATTACATTATCAGATATGTTATCATCATTAGTTAAGTTAAATAATACTATTAAAGATCCTTCCGATGGGGATGAAAAAGGGGCAGATTTATCGCCTATTTTAGAAAAGATGATGAAAAGCGAAAAGGAAGGAAAAGAAATAGATCCAAATGAATTATTAAATGATTTAGCAACAGGATCAGGAATAGATATGGGTGAAATTATGGGATTACTTGGTTCAGGTATAGGGTCAGGATCAGGTTCAGGATCATTATTATCTAGTATATTCGGAGGAGATAATAGTAATTCAAATGTCCCTGCTGTTCCATTAACAGAAGAACAAATAAAAGAAATGGAACAATTTTATGCGTCAATGAGTTTAGGTAATGATGCTTCTTCTTCTGGAGATAAGAAATGAGTGAAATATATTTTAATTACTTTATAGATTGTGTTTCTGAATTCCATTCTAATGTTATCTACATCATTTAAAATATCTGATATAGTTAACCATTTTATTTCTGTTTTCTCTAAATATCCATGTGGACATGATGGGATTGTATGTAGAAAATTAACATCATCTTTTGATATATATAACATACACGCATCTAAATATCGTCTAATATTATTATATACTCTAGGTAATTCAGTATTATAATTTATTTTAATGATACATTCGATATAAGGGTGTTCTTTGTTGATAAAAATGAAAGCTTCGTCACTAGTTATTAATTTTAACAGATCATCATTTGACATAATAGCTCCCATAGATTCTTCATAAAATTCTCTAGTAATTCCATATTGAATAGATTCAGTATTTAATATTCCACCTCCAAAATCACAAAGTTTACCAGCTTTACTATGTTTATTATTTTGAATAGATTTAACATAATTCTCTCTACCAAGTAGAAAGACTATTTTACCATCTTTGTTAAAACTATAAATTAATACCCCCCCAGCATGAATATCTAAACATATTTCTTTGAGTAAGTCTTTATTATTCATAATACAATAAACAGATATAAATATTTTATAAAGTAATAATATAAGAATATTGATTATGTCCAATAATAAGTTTTGGTTAGATGACTATAAAGTATTCTATGAAGCTAGTAGATATTTATATTTTTTTCCAAGTAAGACAATGTCTAGGATGGAACAATTAAATGCTATATCAAGATTTGGATTTTATTTATTAATTTTATTGTTATTAACAAGTGATAAACAAGAATGGTTATTTATTCCATTTTTTCTAATAACAATATCAATAGTATTATATTTCATTGAAAAAGTATCAAAAAAAGAAAAGAAAATCAAGAAAAAATGTAAAAGACCAACAAAACAAAATCCATTTATGAATACATTAATGACATTAGATGACGAAAATAATAGCATTCCAGCATGTGATATAAATGATGAAGAAATTAAAACTGAAATAAAAGAGGAATTCAACAGAGATTTATATAGGAATATTGACGATTTATTTGAGAGGAAAAATTCAGATAGACAATTTTATACATTACCAGTAACAACAGATCCAAGTGATAGAGATAAATTTATAAATTGGTTATATAAGAAACCTAGAACATGTAAAGAGGATGGATTACAATGTTTAGAATATGAAGATATTCGATATCATTAAGTTATAATTTTAATGATTAAATTTGTATAATTATTAAAATAACAATAATTAGTTTTAATATCTTGTTAAAGTATATATAAATGGATAATAATTCGCAAAAAAAGATAAAATATGTAGAAATTATGCCAGAAAATCTATGTAAAAATACATCTACATTTAGAGATCAATTTAATTGTCATTTAAATATTCCAGGATTAAATTTACATAGTTATGTTGATAAAGAATGTTTTGTTGATGATGAATCATTTTTAATTTATCCAGGTATTCAAAATAAGACAAGAAGAGAATATATAATAGAACAACCAAATGGATGTAATTATGATTCTAGTATGATAAAAGATACTAATAGATATACTGGATATGGTGTAAAAATAAGTGATGCTCCATATAACGAGCAACATTGTTATAATCCAAATTGTTATAAGGGAGCTGGTAGAGGATTTGGTAACAGTGAGATTTCATCATTTGTTCATTATCCAGAAAGTACAAGAAATACTGGTGATAATTTGAGGACAGTTGTAAATGATAGGATGTATATCACTAATAGAAATTATCAAAATGCAAGTAATTCCGTATTACCATTTCCTCAAAGTGGAATTGACACAAGGAATATGAATAAGTTTATTCGAAATTATTGATAGTTGAAATATTATAGAATATTTGATTTTTGATAATTAATAAATTAAAATATTATGTATATATATATTATAGGAACAATGAGTTCTAATCGCATGGAATATGATGAGTGTGCGTATGCACAAGAACTTAAAGCAAGTACTGATCCATTTAGATATGTTATGTACGATGGAAAATTCACGAACGGTAAAAAATGTATTTATGAAGGAGATGCCGATAAACAATCTTTCCCAACAAGAGTAGATATTGAAGGTAATTTATTGGGCGTAAGTAGAATAGGTACTCGTTGTGTTGGTGGTAAATTTGTATCATATGATGGGAAAACTGAAGACGAAAGTAGTAAAATATATCAATCAATAAATCCTGAATTATGTAATATTTATAGGAATGAAAATAATTTGAAAATGCCTACAACCAATGGGATAGATGATTATAAATATTAAATCAAAATGTAAGAAATAAATAATATAGATAATAAATATTAAAATGTATAGTTTAATATTTATTTTTTTATCAACTTAATATATATTTAGTAAATATGGCTTCAACAAGAATACCCTATGATGAATGTGCTTTTAAAGAGGAAGTTACCCAATCTGTAATACCTGGACTATATCATTTATACGATGGTCAATATGAGAATAAAGATAAATGTATTTTTTATGCTGGACCAAGAAACACAAGAACCTATAATTCCAGTGAAGTATCACAAGTAGATAGAAATAATCTAGTAGATGTTGATTCAATTTTATCTGGTAGAAATGTCCCACTGACGAGATGTATGGAAGGTAGGAAAATGGAAGATTTAAACAAACAATGCGATGGATTAAAAATACAAAATCCACTACTTTGTTCAGATTTCTTACTTCCAACTGAAACTCGTTATTCTCATCCAGCAGAAAGATACAAGGCTATGCCATGTGTTGGATGTTTTCCATTAGAATATCCAATGATAGATCCAAAAGAATTTGTATTTTGGGGACATAATGGAATTTCACGTGATGGGCTTGGAACAAGAAACTATGTAAAAGATAATTATACCGAAAAAACACCAAATGTTATAAACGATATTAATGTAAGACCTCAGGAAGGTAATATTATACAACAAACTGAATGTCCACCTAGATGTGTGAGCAAATAATAAAATTGTTATAAGAAATTTAATATGACACTAATGATAATATAAAAATATCTTTAGTATTATATATTATAACTAGACAATGGAACTTATATTATTAACTGGTTTAGCATATGCTGGAAATTATTTAAGTAATTATAATGAAAGTAATGAAGATAAATATGAATTACCAAAACATGAAGTATTACATAATGATAGTATATATGATTCCGATATTATTGGGAAAACTAGTGAAAAAGTAGAAAAGAAAGCAGATGAATTAAATAAATTATCTATGAATCCTGAAAAAACAAAAGTAATTCCACAATTTTATAACCAACTAGGAAATAATAATAAATCTAACATTAAAATAATAAGAGAAAAAGATATGAACAATAAAACATATCTAGCAGACAATGCTGATAAAATAACAAATAATGATAACTTATTAGAAACATTCAACAGAAATAAACGCATAAAAAGAAATCTTAAGGAATCATATGTCGATCAATTTAATCCTCAAGTTTTCGATAGTAATGGAAAACCTGTTTGTTCTAATGATATTCATGAAAGCACTGATGATTCATATATGTTAAGTTTAGAAAGAGATTTAGCTCTAAAGAAGGGATGGTCGATTTTTGATGAAGAACAAGATATGACATATGGAATTGTTGGGAAAAATGAATTTAGACATAATAATATGCAACCATTCTTCACTGGTAGAGGAATGGAATTTAATGAATATAACGAACAAAATAGAGCACATAAAGTAGAACTATTTTCTGGATCATCTAGAAATTATATACCAAAACACGAAGTAGAGCCATTTTTCGAGCCAACCCCAAATGAAAATGTGTTAACAAGAGGTATGCCAAATCATAGTGATTTTTTACAAACTAGATATATTCCAGGAAATGGTAGAAATAATCAGTTACCATTTGAACAAAAACAAGTAGGACCAGGTTTAAATCTTGATCCAAATGAAGATGGACATCCTGGTATGTATGATACCTATAGAAATCTTCCAAAAACAACAAATGAATTAAGATCTAAATTTAATCCAAAAGAAACATATAAAGGTGTTATTATACCTGGACAAAAAGGACAGAAACGGCCAACTCAAGCACCAGTTGTTAAAAGAAGACCTGAAACATTTAAAACTTCTACATATGATGATTTACAAAAAGCAGGAGGAGCGTATACAGGACCAACGGTTAGAGATAATTTCGAATTATGTCCAACAAAGAAACAACAAGCCAATAAACCATATGTAGGTGTCGCTGAATCACAAGCTTATAAATTATTACCTACTGGTAGAAATCCATTGGTTAAAGAGAGTAGTAGAAATATTTATGAAAGTAATACGCCATTTAATCCTTCTGGCAATGAACATAGAACAAATAGAAATCTTAATAGTTACCAGATGCCACCTAATGAACGATCAACAACTGATCCAAATTCACGTGCTCAAGGAATTGGGTCTAGTAATAGATCAGTGTATGCTTCACAAATGGATCAAGTAAAGGAAACATTAAAAGAAACAATGATTAATGATGGTAGAGGTGGCAATATTGTAATACCTGTTCAAGCAATTGTATCTAGACTTATGGATGAACCAAGAATGACAAATAAACAAACAACAATATATGATGGAAGAGGTGGTGTTATAAAAGCTCCAGTTAATAGAATAGTAGCACAACTTATGGATAACGCAAAAGCAACCACAAAAGAAACAACCATTTATGATGGTAGAGGTGGATTTATTAAAGCACCTATTAATTCAATTACTACTCAATTAATGGATCAATTACGTCCAACAACTAAACAAACATTAATAGATGATGGTAGAGCAGGAGTTGTAAGTGGACAAGTAAGTTTAATAACCGCACAATTGATGGATAACTTAAGAACAACAACTAAACAAACAACAATATATGACGGAAGAGGTGGAGTAATCACTGCGCCTGTTAATAAAATTATTGCGCAGTTGATGGATACAGTTAGAGCAACAACAAAAGAAACAATGATTAATAATGGAAGAGGTGGAAATATAGGAGGTCAAGTGAATAGAGTAACTCCTCAATTAATGGATGAACTACGAACAACAACAAAAGAAACAATGATTTCTGATGGCAGAGGTGGAATGGTAAAAGCACCAATTAATGCTATTACAGCACAATTAATGGATGTATTAAGAGCTACAACAAAGGAAACGACAATCAATGATGGAAGAGGAGGAGCTATAACAGCACCTGTCAATAAGATTGTATCATACTTAAATGATCAAGTGAGAACAACATTGAAACAATTATTAGTAGATGATAATAGAGGAGGAAATATTGGTTCATTAGTTAATTCAACAACACCCCATTATACATCTCAATTGGATCCAACATTAAAACAGTTAATGATAAATGATAATAGAGGAGGAAATGTTGGATCATTAATTAATTCAATAACTCCCCATTATATTGAACAATTAGATCCAACATTAAAACAGTTATTGATACATACCGCATATTTATCTGGATTAAATAAAGAAGGAGGAACTGGTTATATGGTAAATCAAATGAGTGCTCCAACAACTCAAAGACAAACTACTTTAACACCATATACAGGAATTATGAACGCAGAAAGTGGAAACGCATATAAAATATTGGATTATACTGCGCCAACTACATTAAGACAAATATTAAGTGATTTATATTATACAACACCAGCTAAGGATCAGGAATCATTTTATCCAAGAAATAATGACGCAGAATATCATATGACGATTGATAATAGAAAACAACAGTTGATAAGAGGAAGAACTCCCACGACAAGAGGAGCAGATCAAATACCAGGAGCAGCAGGGATGAATGTACAGTTAAGAAATCCAATAAATATTTCAAGAGCGAATGCTCCATATCAACCAACATATGAAAGACTACCAACAAATTATGTACAACAACAACCATTACAACAAGTAGGAACAAGATTAGCTCCGTATGTATTATCAGGATTAACAAGTAATCAATTAGTGAATAATTTAGTATTTACACAAAATAGATCAGATGGAATACTTAATGATATGAGTACATCAATTGCTAGTTTAAAATAAATAATTAATTATCATAGTTTAATAATTAATTATAAATAAAAGATTAGTCTTTTAATAGATCCATCAATACATCTTTACTAAGGAGGGTAATATCTGTTTTCATAATACGTTTTCTATTTTCAATAAGCGTACTACTAACATAATCAAATGTTTCAATAATTTCTTCTTTATTTTTGGCTCCAGTTATTATTATTTTACCACTTTCAAATACTAAAGCAGTAACAATCCTATTACTATTTTCTTTTAAAGTATGATATATGATTACTGCCGCATGATTAACAGTTTCATACTTGCAATTAACATCATTATCTAATAATAACTCATATAACTTATCTCTATTAATTAAATAATTCACACTAAAACTAGTATTAATCATATTTATTTTGAATGTCTTTACATTTAAATCTTTACAATGAATAATTTTTCCATCTTCTATTTCATTAAAAACAAAATATTTTATTGTATCATCAATTGTTACCGGTTTGATTAGTTTGTTTAATAATTTTCTCAATGCGCAATCACATTGCAAAATATTTTTAGAGCCGGACATTTGAATTGAACCATTACAAAATAACTTCATATTGAGTTTTTTTGTTTTGTTTGTTCCATTTGGAACCATTACTTCAATGGTAACCTGATTTAGAAATCGTTTTGGGTTTTTCTTTTTTCTTTTTTTAAGGACTTTTTCATCAAGTGATCGTATTTCTTTGTTGTATTTTACTGTGATTATATCATCTTTTGATAATTTCAGATAACGATTAACATTATCTAAATCAATATAAGCATCTAATTTACATGAAGATGCAATTGTTGCTATACTGATTTTGCTAGGTAATCGTGACAAATTAAATTGTTTGCAGTTAATGATTGATTTCTCTGTGTGTTTTTTTTCAAGGTTTATTTTATTTTTACAAGACATTTCTATATGTTCAATGTATTATTATATGACATTTTTTTTCTTTAAATAATATTTAAAAATTCAATTTTTTCTATTTGGAATTAATAAACTTTAGAATAATATAAAATATAGAATTGTAAATTATCAAATTAAAAATCTCAATAAATATATATAATAGTAAGCATGAATACTGAACAAGTTTTAAATGAGTTATTTGTACCCCCAAGAACAGAGGGATCGACTTCACCATTAACAGCTATATCTGTAGTTGATTTGAAAGAAGATCAAGTATATGCCAACGATCTTACCGGAGGCAAAAAACGTGGACGTAGAGCTAAGAAATCCGTAGATGATGAAATTGTTAAACCAAAAAGAAAGAGATCTAGAAAGGCTAAGAAATCATCTAAGAAATCATCTAAGAAATCATCTAAGAAATCATCTAAGAAATCATCAAGAAAGATGAAGAGAAAGGCATCTAAGAAATCAGCTAAGAAGGTATCTAAGAAATCATCTAAGAAAGGATCTAAGAAATCATCTAAGAAAGGATCTAAGAAATCATCTAAGAAAGGATCTAAGAAATCATCTAAGAAAGGATCAAAGAAGGGATCAAAGAAAGGATCAAAGAAATCATCTAAGAAAATGACAGGTGGAAAACGCAGAAAGTCATCTAAGAAAGGATCAAAGAAATCATCTAAGAAAGGATCAAAGAAAGGATCAAAGAAAGGATCAAAGAAAGGATCAAAGAAATCATCCAAAAAGAGATCATCTAAGAAAATGACAGGTGGAAAACGTAGAAAGGTATCAAAGAAATCATCTAAGAAATCATCTAAGAAAGGATCAAAGAAAGGATCAAAGAAGTCATCAAAGAAAGGTAGAAAGGCTAAGCGTATTGTATTTTAGATAGATACGTAACCATTGTCTTATTTGTTGTCATTAATTATCAAATTATGCCATATTAATTTTTATTTTTAACATTATAAAAATAAAAAATCAAAAAATTGAAATTATAATATTTAAAGAATAAAATCTAACATTAAATATCATACACATAAACACAATGAAACCATTTCTAAACATACTGCTAGGACCAATGTTCAGTGGAAAAAGCACCGAACTAATAAGACGTATACGAAAATATAAGACAATAAATAAAAAAATAATTGTAGTTACACATATAAATGATTCATTAAGAACTAATAAAAATATTATAGAAACACATGATAATGTATTTGAAGAAGCAGTATCATTACATAGTTTGAGAGATATTGAGAAACTACCAGAGTTTGAAGAATCAGAAATGATTTTTATTGAAGAAGGACAATTTTTTGAAGATATATATGATACAACAATTTGGTTAGTTGAAAAAAAAGAAAAATGTGTAACAATTGCTGGATTGGATGGAACTTCTGAAAGAAAAGGATTTGGTAAAAACATAGATTTATTACGATTATTGCCAATTGCCGAAGATTTTATAAAATTTAGAGGATTATGTAAATTTTGTAATGATGGAACAGAATCATCATTTACACTAAGACTAACTGAATCTAAAGAAGAAGTCTTAGTAGGAGGAGAAGAATCATATGTAGGTGTATGTAGAAAACATTGGAAAGAATTAGGTAAAAAATAAGTATATAAATACATCAATAATATATTTGATATATTTAAATAAATACAATGAAAATAGTTTCATGGGATGTTGGAGTAACACATTTAGCTTACTGTATAATGGAATATGATAAAGATAATAAAGAAATTCCATACAATATACACAAATGGGGTATTATTAATTTATTTACTGATATTGCTATAAATTTTAATGAAAAAATGATCTGTTGTGGTGTGAATAAAATTCAGAAAAAAGATAAAAATAAAAAGTATATTTGTCCAAGAAAACCATCATATTATTGTGTATTGGATAATAAAACTTATGGATTTTGTGGAATTCATAGTAAAACAACATATACTGATATTATTACTGAATTTGAAAGTAAAAACGATTCGTTTAAACAAATAAATAAAGAAATAAAACAAAAATGTATGTTTCATTCAGAAAGGAAAAATACAGATTGTGGTAAAAATGCTCATTGGGAATTAAATGGAAATCATTATTGTTCTGTTCATAAGAAAAGTGTTGAGAATAACATTAATAATGGAATGAAATTACAAAAAATAAAGAAACAAAAGGTAAATAAGGTTTCAATTAATTTATTAGCAGAAAACCTATTCAAAATTCTGGATAATATGCCTGAATTATTACAAGTTAATGACGTTCTAGTGGAAAACCAACCATCATTCAAAAATCCAAGAATGAAAACTATTAGTAGTTTATTATACGCATGGTTTACAATTAGAGGAATTGTAGATAAACAATTAAACAATAGTCTTATTGATAAAGTGTCATTTATTTCTCCAAGTAATAAACTAAAGACTGGTGAAGAAGATAATAATAATGAAGACGAAGTAGAACAAACTTACAAGAATGAAGATGAATATTTAGATAATATAAATTTTGATGATCATGAAAAACAAGAGAGATTACGATACAAACAAACTAAAGAGCAGGGTATATTATATTGTAAAGAGTTTATCAAAAATGATAAAATTAACTTGGATTTTTTAAGTAGTCAACCAAAAAAGATGATTTATGCGATGCCTTTTTGCAAGGAGTGTGGTATTTAACGAAAATATTAAAAATAAATAATAATATTCACGTTTGATTATATAGTATTAACTTTTTTAACTAATCCCATTGTTTTTTCTAAAGAATATTGTTGTTTCTTTAATGGCTTAATTCTACGTAATTTTAGTTTATTAGAATCTGCTAATTGAGCTATCTTATTATGAGTTAAGTCAAACATCCCTGTTTGAGTTGTTCTTTCTATTAATGGAACTATTGATGTCATTGGAGGAAGAATTACATGGCTCTTATAATTTATATATTTAAAATCTTTCCTAAATGACTCTATACTAATATTTCCACCAAACATTTTAAGACATTGTCTAGGATCAGCTGTTTTTAAAACATTAGTAGACCCATTTATTTTTTTAAATAAGTCTAAAAGTAAACTAGTTCTTTCCCATGTTTTGTAATCATTATTTTCAATATTCCATGCTAATGCGCAATTAAAACTACAAAAACATCCAAACACATGGTAAGTTCCATTAACATATTTATCAGGAACAAAACATGGAGGATTTTCAAATTGATGACAACACCACCAACAATGAACATCTGTTTTTTCTTCAATAATTGTTTTATCATCATCAATATGTACAAAATCAATATTCATATGATAAACATTTTTTTCATCACCACTCATATCTTTTTTAACTTTTTGGACATATTGATGTAATTCATTATTTTCAACCTTTAATTCTGTCAATTGCCTTTCATAATAATCACACATTTTTTTAACTTCAATTGTTGTATACATATCTTTTGTATTACCAGATAACATCTCTAATGAAAAATTATTAGAGTCAATATTTCCGGTTAAATCTATTGATTCCATTTTTGTAGTCTCTTCTTTTTTTTTATTATCTATTTTAAGTAATTTATTAAAATCATTAGGATGTAGAGGTATACGAGCAATATAGTCATCATCTATTGAAATAGACGTATTATCTTTAGAAAAATCTATTATTTTACCTATTGGTTTCCTTCCTCTTTTTTTAAACACTTTCACAGTGTCTTCAGGTTCTTTAACTTTAGGCTTTCTACCACGTTTTTTCTTTTCTTTGATCTCTACTGGCTCTTTAATTTTAGGTTTTCTTCCCCTATGTTTTTTAATAGGTTCTTCAGTAAAACTTTTAGGATTTTTATTATCAGAATCCATTATAATTTAAGTTTTCACTTATCTTTATTTATATAAAGGGATCGAATCTTTATATGTTATTTTTCGATAATTAAAGTAACATATAAAGATTTTTTTGTCATCTAACTTATATAGTATTATAATAAATTTATGGATAAAGAAAAAAAACATTGTTTGAATGCATTTTCTAGATTATGCAAAAAACATACACTAAGTTCATTATTAAACATGCTGAATACTTTAAATCTATACGACTCTTATACTTTTTGTGAGAATTTTGGGGTAACATATGACGAATATAGTGATTTAAATTTATTAAACAAATATTATAGTGTAGATGATCTACTAATGGCTGGTCCTTTATTCTATAATTATTTAGTTTCAAAATATGGCGCAGGAAGAAAGAGAACTTCATCAACATTATCTGGATCCCCAAAATCGTCTCCTAAATCTCCTAAATCGTCTCCTAAATCTTCAAAATCGTATCCTAAATCGTATCCTAAATCTCCTAAGTCTCCTAAATCTTCAAAATCGTATCCTAAATCTCCTAAATCGTCTCCTAAATCTCCTAAGTCTCCTAAATCTCCTAAATCTTCAAAATCGTTAGAATCTATTAATAATGTGAAAGATATAGGCATTCAAATAGCTCAACAAAATATTTCACAAGAATTAACTAGTGTTATTCCAAATACATTAAAAAATGATACAGACACTAAAATAAAGAGTTTAGTTTCATTAAAATATGGAATTTCCGACGATAAAAATATGATAGATAAATTTAGTAAAAAGCTAGTAGACAGAGAAGATATTGTTAAAAACGAATTAAAAACACATGATATTAATCCAATATTAACACCATATTTTACTGGGAATAATAGACATGCTAGAAAAATAATGATATCTAAAAGTAAACATGATTTTAGACCACCATTTTATTCGAATCCAATAATAGTGTATCCATAAGTAATTTGTGGATCAATTGTAATACTTACTTTATTGTTTTCTTTTTTCTTCCTCTAATAGCTTTAGATGAACTAAGAGACATTGTTTCTGTAATCGTTGAATCATATGAGTCACTTGCGACTATTTTATCACTTGATCTTTTTTCAGTGTGTTTTTCTGTTTCAGTTCTTTCTTTTATTTTATTAAGATCTGTTTTAACTCTTTCTAGTAATTCATAATTCAACTTACTAGATATAGGTGGTTTAGATGTAGTTTTCAAGTTATTTAATTCGTTTTGTCTTTCAATCTCTTGCATTTGAATTATTTTCTCTCTTTCATTTTTTGGTTCCTGTTTTGTGGTTTGCGGCATTAGTTTCTGTTGTTGAGCTATTTTTAATTGTTCCATTTGTTGAGCTATTTTTTGTTGTTCTAATTGTTGAGCAAGTTGTTGTTGTTCTAATTGTTGTTTCATTGTTAGCATCTGTTGATATTGTAATTGTTGATCTCTTAACATTTGTTGTTCTTTTTCATCTTGAGTAGGACCAAGAACTTTTTTATTAATACCACTCAATAGTTTTCTCATTAATTCAGGATTCTTTTCTAATACCTCATCTAATCCTGGTAATTTAGCCATTGTTTGACTAGCATGGTATGAAGCGCCACTCATTCCTATTAGGAATAATAATTTTAGTTCTGGTTCAACTTTACTACCTTTACCTCTATATTTATCATATAATTCACCAAATACTTCATTATAATTTGTTTCTTCTTCTTCCATTCCTATCTTAAAACTATCAGACCATCCTTTTAATTTGAAACTAAATGGATCAAATCTCTGATTTAAAAATTCTAATCCAGAAATCATTTGAGTCAATGTAGATTTCATAAAAACAACACCAACTTGTTTGCTTCTAATAAATTTATGTGTTTCATATTCTAAATACATATCTTCATAATCAGAGTCAATTGTAAAATGTTGCGATAATTTAATTCCTTGCGTCTTTTCTAAATCCATCAATTGGGTAAATATTTCCATCCTTTTTAGTTTTTGAACAACTGGAGGATATGTTTTATATTCATCTAATGGCTCTAAATAAAATCCAGCTGGATATTTTGATCTATCAGTAGGTTGTTCTTGTGATTGTCGTCCTTGTTGTTCTTGTCTATATTGTTCTTGTTGTTTATATTGTTCTTGTTGATTATATTGTTCTTGTTGATTATATTGTTCTTGTTGATTATATTGTTCTTGTTGATTATATTGTTCTTGTTGATTATATTGTTCTTGATGTTGATTTGGGATGTCAAAATTTGGAGGAGAATATTGTTGATTATTTTGTTTAGGAATATTTCCAGGGTAATTATACACTGATTGTTTAAATGAAGGCTTCTCTGCAATTCTTTCTATATTTACAGGAGACATAATATCATCTAATTGTATTTTATCATCAATAATACTATCATCAACATTTAATATATCATCTGATTTATCAGAGTAATGTTTATAATCATCTGATTTATCTGAGTGATGCTTATGATTATCTGATTTATCAGAGCGTTGCCTATTATCATCTGATTTATCTGAATGATGTATATGATCGTCAGAGTGATGTGAATTAACTAATCCATCTGAGGACATACTAAGATTTACTAGATTATCATCATCTGGATTTTTAGAAAGTAATGGTTGAGATCTAATTTTGTTAGCATTAACAAGCATTTCGTAGTGTTTGTCAGTTTCAGTGTTATACGAATATTTACTTTTCATAATATCTTTGAATTCGTCTATACGTTGTTCATTAATATTCTCCACTAATTGTGGACGACGAGTGTTAGATTTTCTATATTCATCATGGTGATGATGATTCATTCCATTATGATCATCCATAATACAATAATTATAATATTTTATAGAAAGTAATTTATCTATAAATACGCAATGTGAATACAAGATATTGAATAAAAAATATAATACTATATAATTTTTATTAATTACCTAAGAATAAATTTAATGGCGGAGCTAAAGTTTTTTTAATTTGTAAGTCGATAGGGGTTACTTTAAATTGATTAGATAAATCAGGGGCATCTTCTGAAAATAATGATAATGTTCTATGAGTTGGTATAGAATATGATATTTTAGATAATGGGGTATCTGGTATTTTTAAATTAGGTAGACCAAATATATCAACTAATATTTTAAAAATAACTGTTATTATGAGAACTATCAATATCCATTGAACAATGTAATGATAACCGCTATAATGTTTTTTCATATGATTCTTAAATTTAGTTAATTTTTCATTGACATAAATAAACATTGGTATATGTTGATAATCTTATATATTATAGGTATTTTAAATTTTAATAATATATAAGTGAATTAAAATAATTTATCTTCTTCGGTAATTTTCAATTTTCTTAAAGTTCTCTTTTATTTCATATTCATTTAGGTAATTCATTGTTACTACAAACGCAACAGCGATCATAATTGCGAGTTGTGGATCACGTTGACCTTTATAAACAATCAACGCAAGAATAACAATTCTGAATATTTCATTTTCAAAGAGTTTCTTAATAAATGGTGGGAGTGCTGGTGCAGCTAATCCACCATATACGGCGAGTAGAACTGACAATATTATGGATACATATTTGTTATCCAAGAAACTAAGATTCATTTCCATTTCTATACTTTATATATAATATTAATAATAAATTTTTTTTGGTAATGTTATTTCTAAACATTAAATATTAATTATAAAATAATTATTTTCTAACGATTTAATAGAACAAGTGTTTATGTATTGTAGCATACGTGAAGCATGGGAAAATAATGACACATTAGAATCTTTATCTAAATCTATACAGCATAATGTAACTAGCCAATCTGGTAATCTATATACTAATGAACATTTTCAAAATGCAGAGATACTACCAAATCAAAGTAATCGGATTACAGATTTAAATAATGATGATTACATGTTTGATGATACTCAGAATGATTCTGAAGATTCTAACATATTTATACCAACAGAAACAGAAATAATAGATGAATCTAATAAATTAATCAATAATAGATCTATAGAATTTCCATTAACTGATACTGAACAAGAATTAGATAAAATTCCAATAACATTTAAAATGTGTGAATCTATTTTTAAATTTATACTTTCTAATAAAAATTATAGAAACAAACTTGAAAATAAATATAAAGTTAAATTTGTTAGTAAATTTATACATGATAATTTCTTAACGAAATTATTAGGAGGAGAAACTAAAGAAATAATTACTATAATTTTGATTAGTATATTTATAATTCTAGTTCTTGATATTTTTGTAAATCTAGGAAAAAATATAAGCTTTAAAAAATAATGTTTTAATTGGTGACTATTTATCAATTAAAATATTTTAATATGTATTATATTTGGCTCAAAATAATTTACTTCTTTTAATTCTTTTTCCCTTAATTTATCTATAATATATTTACAACATCCACTCACTTTATAAAATGATTGTCCTGGGATAAAATATGGAACTAAATAAAAACATTCTGGTCTACCAGACATACCAAATTCTTGTATCCTTTTACAACATAACCCTAAAATATAATCATATGTTTTTATTAGTAATTGCTCCTTCTTCCTTTTAATCTCTTTTATTTTTTCTATATTAAGTTTATCCATTTATTATAGAAATAATATTATTTTATTTTATTTGAAACATTTTTATTCTTTTTTACTAAAATCAATAAATTCATCAATGATCTCATTTACATCGTCATCCTCTTTTTCATCTTCTACAATATTTGTAGTTTCTTTTTTAACTTGTTTATCTAATAATAATTTATCAAATATTCCATAATCTCCATACTCATCTTTAGAATAATCTTTTAATGTTCTATTGTTAAAGTTATTTGTCATTAACTCATATTCCCTTAATCTTTCCTCTAATGTTTTAGTATCTAGTTTTTCTTTATCATGTGTATCATAATCGGTATCTGATGTCAAATTATCCATATCCTGTTTAGTAATATGAGATGACGGTAAATTAAATGCTTCATTTATTCCTGCACAATTATTAGCATTTCCATCTGCTCCATTTACATATAAATTAGATTCATACACACTAGCATATGGTACCATTGTATCCATTGCGTTTATTTTACCAGTTACTAATTCTTTACCAATATTTCTTTTTTTCATTTCCTCAAACGCTTTATTAAAATCAACAGCATTAAATTTTTTATCTTCAAATAAATTATCATGGACAACTATACCATCATTCCTATTTTTAATCATATCTGCTAATCTTGTGTCTGCTTCTTTTGTAGACAAAGGTGTTATATCAGTAGTTAATCCATGTTTATTATTTAATTCTTCCCATCTTTTATCAAAATCTTGTTTCCCTTCCATTTTCTTTTGTTCATAATTTGGATCATTTTTGTCAACAGTTAAATCTTTAACATATTCATTATACGATGATTTTAAGTCAGAATATTCTTTTGTTTTTTCACTAATTAGTTCTCTAAATCTATCATATTTTTTTCTATTTTTATCAACAGATAATATTTTATATGCTTCAGATATTAATCCAAATTTTTCATTTGTTTTATCAGTTGGTTTTTTAATTTTATCAGGATGATATTTTAATACTAATTTATTATACCGTTTCTTTATTTGGGGAAGGGTTGCATTTTCTGGAACTCCTAAAACTTCATATAGGTCTATTTCGGATAATTCTTGTATTTTGTCATTTATTGACTCCATTATACTTAATTATATAATACAATTACTAGAATCTTTATATATTATTTAACCGCAAAAATTGAAAAATTAAATCTATAATAATATTAAATTATTCATAATCTTGAAAACAATGGAAGAATCCATAAGATACCGTCAATTCAAAAATTGTATAAAATATGCAACATTAGGAGATATTATAGGATATAGAAATGGTGTTGGTGAATTTAATGGACTGAAAAATGATTTTATGATAAGTGTTATCAATCTATATCAATTTATTAGTAATGGTGGGATAAGTGTCATTCCACATAAAGACTGGAAAGCTTCAGATGATACTATATTAAACTTAGCAACATGTAAAGCATTATTAAAAGATTATAATTCACTTGAAGAACTTTACCAATTTTTTGCAGAAGAATATATTGACGCATATGAAAAAGAAAAAGAAAATAACCGTGAATTTGGATTAAAAACCATTGAAAGTATCAATTATATTAAAAATATAGATGGTCAAAAATGGGATATATTAAAATATGATAAAAAATCTACTGGTTCTGGATGTTCAATACGAACAATGAGTATTGGTTTAGCATTTTTTGGAAAAGATAATAGGAAAAAATTAGTTCAAGTAGCAATAGAAGCAGGAAGAATTACACACAATAATGCAATTGGTTATTTAGGAGGAGTTGTTACAGCATTATTTACTGCTTTTGCAATTGAAAAAATAGATCCAGATAAATGGGTATTCAAAATGCTTAAAATATTAAATAGTAATTATATTGATGATTATATTAAAAAATCAAATGGTTATAACTCTTATGAACAACAATATAAAGATGATAAAGAATATTTTATAGATATGTGGGAAGATTATGTTCACAAAAGATTTAAAAATAAAAAATTTCGTGAAGATCCTAGGATGTCATATCCAGATCATCGATCAGCATTTTACAATAATAATTTTGCATTGGTAAAAAAGAGGGTATTTCCAGGGGAAAGTGGGCATGATTCTGTAATTATAGCATATGATTGTTTACTTGATAGTAAGCATCAATTGGAAACATTAATAATTTATTCAATGTATCATGTAGGAGATAGTGATACAACAGGTAGTATAGCTGGATCATTATTTGGTATGACATTTGGACTAGATCTTAAAGCGAGTTTATATCAAAATATTGAATTTTCAGAAGAAGTAATTAATATAACAGATAAGTTATATAAAAAATATGCTAGGGAATAAATTGATTTATAAGAAACTTAGTTATAGTTTTTTACAAATCTTTAATATATTTTTGGCAAAAATTCTCTAAATTATCAACACTTCGCGTATCTTCAAATTCTATATTCTTATTATCGGTATATAACATTACTGTTGGATAACCCATTATGTTCCGTTTTCTACATACATCAAAATTTTCCTCTGCGTCACATTGGATATCAACTACTTTTATGTTCTTGTTTGATATTGTATTTTTAAATTTATCCCATATAGGACGAAAAGCATGACAATGTGGACATGTTCCAGAAAAATAATTAACAATAGTTGGAATATTATTTGATTTATTTCTATAATGTTCAGTAGTATTATTTTGATATATAGTTATTACAATTAGCGATAAACATAAAATAACTAATATAGAAATAACATATTTATGTTTTTGAAGGAAATTCATATATATTATTATTGATAAAAATATTTAGAATTGAAATAAAAAATCTCAAGTAATATTATAATATATATAATGAGAGAAGTTAACTACTACAAGGGATTTTACAGCCCTAATCCAAATGATAGACGTGGTGAATTGTTCACTTATCGCTCTATCGACTATGATAAGATAGTTGAAGGTTTCAAATCTGGAAAAGGATTGTCTGTTGCTGAATGTAAATACTACGAACCAAACGTTAAAACTGATCCTCGTGTACGTGATCAGGATATAAATCAAGAATATATCAAATTTATTGTTGATGTTGCTAGATGGCATAGGTATATTGATAAAAAATCAGGAATGGGTGTTACCATGGATAACATTTATGGATCAAATGCTCCAATTACCACAGCCGCAAATGCAGTTATTGCTAATATGGTAGCAGGTAACAATGTTACTGTTGCTGGAACAAATCAAGCATCAGACATTGGTGATACTATTCCTAATCATGGTCTTAACTTTCCTGCTGCAGTCCCAGCAGTCCAAACACCATCATCTAATTATTTAAAACCTATTATGGTTATTGCTAGAGAATTGTATGATGTTGCTGGTAATTTAGGAGCACAAGCAGTATTAAATAAAGTTAATTTTCCTACTTTTATGACAACAATTAGACCATTTTTGATGACTGAAATCACATCCATTGTTGATAATGCGTTTGGTACTGTAATAGATGGTCACGCAATTATGGCTACTTTACAAGCACAAGATCATAATTTATATAGAGATATTAGACAGTCAGTATTGGACAAAATGTATAGTTATTATATTACCATTGCGCAAAGTATGGTAGATCAATTATCAACTGAAATAAAAGCTATAGGTCCCCCTATAACACCAGTAGCCTACTTAACAGCATTGTCAAACACAGGTGCTTCAACAGGAAACGTTAAATCAATATTTGTAGAATATAATACTGGTGCTAAAAATGCAACATATATTACAGATGTTACTCAAACATTTATTAATGCAGTATTATCCGCTTACAGAAATTCTAGATTTTACGTAAGAACTGCTCTTGGAGATCTCGAAATCTGGAAATGGTTTAAAAATACATTGAGAAATTTCAATTCATTCCCACAGAATGTAAAAAGATTCTATAACTCATTTATGGGAATTATGAAAGCAGGAGACGGTAAATTGTATAATATTGAAGAAAAAGTAGATGAAATTAACGATCAAAATGCCATAGACTATAGAATTAATCTTAAGAAAACTATTACTGGAGATGTAGTATTTTCTAATGCTCTACCATTACTTCCAGCTGGAGGTGCAAATATTTGGATATATGCAAATACTAGAATTACTGTAGCTGAACAAGAGGTATTCAAATGTATCTACTCTCAAATATATGGTAACAATCCATCAGTCGAACCACGTCAAATCATAGATATAGCAAATAATAATATCGTTGGACTATCACTTTCACATCCAGTAATTACATTTGATACTACAGAAACCTACTTCAATTTTGATCTCGACGGACTTTTCAAGAGTATTCTTAAGGAAGCAATTCAAGCACCAATTGGATCTGATGTCGATGATTTCCCAGAAGATACCATT
>Ga0257125_1000910_pt1 | contig 33770 bp, 40 predicted proteins | sample SI106_200metaG_FD_190183 | JGI IMG/M metagenome (GOLD analysis project Ga0257125, IMG submission 190183) | Marine microbial communities from Saanich Inlet, British Columbia, Canada - SI106_200 | ecosystem: Environmental > Aquatic > Marine > Inlet | place: Canada: British Columbia | collected... | reverse complement strand
CGTTCCTGAGCCACTATCCCAACCGGTGTGTCCTTTGCGGAAAATGCATTCAGGTCTGCCGTGAGGCAAATGGCACCCCTCTCATGGACTTTGCCGACCGGGGGTTTAAAACACTCATCCGATTCTATGGTCATCAAACGGCTGAGACAGTCCCCTGTGACCAATGCCTTGCCTGCGTGGAGATCTGTCCCGTAGGGGCCATTACCCTGAAAAATCAAACGACCGCGGTTGAATCCTGAACGAAATAATAGGGGACAGACCCATACGGCCGGATTCCGGAAGAAATTTCACCCTACTTCGCCACCCTTAATCGAAACATCATCATCACTTCCGAAGATGTACTGGGCTATTCCTCGAAAATTCAAAAAAGCATGGCCTCCGCCGATTCCCTTGACGGTAAATCCCTCCTCAATCGTTAAACGAAATTCGTGAGACGATACCAACATAGAATACCTTAAGTGTATTAACTTGTTACACTAACTTACGATAATATTCGGGGGCTTGTCGATCCCATTTTTCTTAAGGAGTTGATCCAACGTCAGATCGTCTACAGGGCGCAGGTCGCTCACGGCGAAATAGGCATTATTGGCGGAATTGTAGGCAAAAGACGTATCAGCGGCATCAAGGACTTCGTCCCATTTCGCACCAAAATGGTTTTGAAATGCATCATGGAGTTCCTCCATGGAAGCATCCTCCGGAACTGAAAGCCATATCTTGAAAAGGTTGCCCACGGCAACAATCCGGCGCTCAATGAATCACCCGGTTTCGTAAAAGTATGTCGGCACGTTAGGCGCCCTATGGGCCGAAACGCAATTGGCAAGATCGGCAAGAACCTTTTCATCCATCGTTCCAAAAGCAACAAAGGGGTGCCTTGAAGCCATATCAAACATCCCCGGCAAACGGCTGCAACCGATTGCCACTAAAAGCATGCCGTCATCCATGCCCGCCTCCGCTGGATTCTCTTGTCATACATCTTCTTTTCACAGTTAACTTACTGGTTTATACTTGTTTTTTAGTTTAAGTGATATATTTACAAGCATTATCAACACCGGCACTTCAACAAGAGGACCGATCACCCCAGCAAAAGCTTGTTCAGAATTTATACCAAATACCGCTATAGCCACAGCAATTGCTAGTTCAAAATTATTTCCTGTTGCAGTAAATGCGATACTTGCATTTTTATCATAACTAATACCTATTTTTTTTCCAGTAAAGAAGGTTATAAAAAACATCATAATAAAATAGATCACTAATGGGATCGCAACACGAATCACATCAAAGGGAAGTTCAACTATCATTTCACCTTTTAAACTGAACATCAAAACAATGGTTGCTAATAGTGCTATCAGGGTGATAGGAGAGATTGCAGGTATGAACTTTGTTGTATACCATTGCTCCCCCTTTAATGAAACTAATATTCTACGACTTAAATATCCAGCTAAAAATGGAATGCCAAGATAAATAAGTACACTTTCGGCAATAGTTAATATTGATATATCGACAGTGTGACCACTAAACCCAAAATATGGTGGTAAAATCGTAATAAATAACCATGCCATAAAGCTATAGGTTACAATTTGAAAAATACTATTTAAGGCTACCAGAGCAGCCCCATATTCTTTGTTACCTCCACCAATATCATTCCAGACCAGAACCATTGCTATGCAACGAGCAATACCTATTAAAATAACCCCTGTCATGTAACCAGGGTGGTTACCTAAAAATACTAATGCTAAGGTAAACATTAATATTGGGCCGATAATCCAATTCATAAATAAGGATAAAATTATGGCTTTTTTGTCAGAGGTGATTCTACCAAGCAAACCATAATTCACTTTAGCTAGGGGAGGATACATCATCAAAATAAGACCAATGGCTAGTGGGATATTGGTTGCCCCAACAGACACAACCTCATTCCATTCATCGATACCTGGAAAAATAAACCCAATTCCAACACCTACCGCCATAGCAATAAATATCCAAAGGGTAAGAAATCGATCTAATACGCCTAATTTTGCCATTTCCACAGCGTGCTCCGGGTTTGTATTTGTGTAGCGGGGAATTCCCGAGCTCAATGGCGCCAGCCTTTTGGCGTCCACTGAAACGACTTATGTTGTGTTTGTTAACGATTTTTGCCAAAAGAGTGCGAACCCAGCTTCAGGATCAAGTTCATAGCCTGAAAAGCCAAATTTCCCATATGCAGATTTCGCCACTTCATTATTGCTTAAAACCTCAAGGGTTACTTTGCAGCAATCTTTTGACCTGGCCATTTCTTCAACTTTTTCCAGCATCATTTGGCTGATGCCTTTGCCTCTATATTCATTCAGGACGACAAAATCGTGAATGTTAATTATGGGCTTACATAAAAAGGTTGAAAAAGCCTCGAAGCAATTTACTAGGCCTGCTGGCTGGCCATCAACATAAGCGATTACCGAAAATGCGTGGGGAATTTTCGATAATTCTTTGACCAGATTGTTTTTAATTTTTTCATCAAGGGATTTCCCTCCACCCATTGGGTCAGAAGCATATCCATCTAGCAGCATTGGGATTTCTTTCTCCTGCTGCTCATTTGAATAGTCGGCTAGAATGATTTTGATATTCATTTACTCCTCAATTCGTATTACACATACGAAAAGCTAACCAGCGGCGTGTTGCATAAAAGGGCCTTTTATAAAACTCATGAATTTCTTGCTTCCGCAAAAATTCAGAGCGGCACGGTAATAACCGTCTGAGTTAAGCGTTGGGTTCTACCTTTCTCTTCCTTCTCTGATAATATCAACAATTTCATCTGTCGTTACCTCTGCTTTTATCGATGGTACATCTAAGGGTGAAGATGCGATTTTTTCTGGCAACAGCAGACTTGATAATCATATAAAAACTCAAGGGGAATGAACAGGCTGGGCCACAAGGCGAACACCAAGGGCGGCGCACACACGGTTTATAGTATCAAAACGTGGTTTCGCATTCGGTTTGAGCGCCTTGTAAAGCGCCTCCCTGGTAATGCCTGTGGTCTGAGCAATTTCGCTCATTCCGCGTGCCTTTGCGGCCACACCCAGAGCATGGGCAAGCTCGGCGGCATCTCCATCCTCAATTGCCATGGTCACATAGGCGGCAATGTCTTCTTCGCTTTTCAGTTGCCGAGCCATATCAAATTCAGGCAAATCGGCAATGCGTGTTTTCCGGGTCATATTTCAATCCTCCAACATAGTTTCTCGTTGTTTGGCTTTGGCAATGTCGGCTTCCTGAGACCCCTTGTCTCCGCCTCCAAGGCCAAAGTACTCCCTCATTTCATATACGCCGCTGCCAACCGGTTTAATGTCGCCAAGGTTGCCGCGCTGCAACTTGTCAAGGCGACGACTCAACCGGAGACGGGTCGTACGGTCTTTCAGACCATCAAGCCAGGCATCGAATTCAGGAAGCGTTTTAACTGTGTACTTATTAAGACATGTAATCGAACGATTACGAAATGTCAAGAGTGGAAATATGAAATTATCTAAATTCTCACTTTTGCAAGGAGATTTTATGAGTACAATACACCAAGAAACAACAGCGCGAATTTGGCAGTACTACAGAGAAATCCAGACTGCTGAAAAGTCGCCAAAGATATGACAGAAAATGGCTATCGGCTTTTTGATGTTTCACTTGGAAAAGGGGGTTTTATTATTTGTCTTTCTTCGGCCGCTCAGGACCAAATTTTTTGATGAATATCCATGCGAATAACTCCGACACGCTGAACATCAAAGACAGGTTCAAGAATTCATGCAGATGGACTATAAACTCCTGACAATATTTTTACAACTATATACTTTTTTTGTTGTATAATATGGAAATTTGAATGGTACGTAGAAAAAGAGTTTTGATTATGCTGGCAATTCCTATCGGGTTGTGATTCTAAAAGGGCTTTTATTAAACTCGTCGGCGCCGCTAAAAAGGCGAATGAAGCCCACAGCTAACCGCGGCGGCAGATTTATGAGTACGGTGCTGAAATGAAATTACCCAAACAGTTGGAAAAGGAAGGTATTGAGCCGGATGTTCGAGCGATATTTGAAAAGGAGAGCGTTGCGCTTTATAGTAATTCGGCAATCGTTATTCCTGTTTTGAAATTAACGCCGAAATTGCGCACGAATATTTTCCATGCGAAATCCGTTGGCGAATTAATTATCGGGTATGAGACGATCGCAAAGGCTTTGGCAAATGAACTGCGCGGACTCAAGAAAATTGACAGCCTGGGCGACCGTATATCAAGATTGCTGATTGCAGCAAATGATGGATCCCCTCGCTTTTATCGCGAATTGGCGTTCCTTCGGAAGAGACAGGGCGCACGGGTCCTGATTTGCAGGCTGGATGTTGATTCCCTATTGATGGGGGATATTCTCGGGTTCAAGGATCAGGTCGTGAAAGCCGTTCTGCTGAATAAAAAGAAATCCGTGATAAATGTATTGAAGAGCTTGCTGTGAGTTGGGCGATGTCTTTCGCAGAATCTGGGGAAAGCACCTGCGGACAGAATTTGGGGGACAGTATGCCTATTAGCGTTTTTTCTCCATAAAAAATAGTTGACAAAAAAATATATATACTGTCCCCGGAATACCCACTCTCAAGGGAAAGCCCCCCCTTCTGGCCATGGCAGCCGGCCGGGTGGCCACCCGTGAAATCAGGAATATGGCGACGCTGGGCGGAAATCTCTGCCGGGAAACCCGGTGCCTCTATTTCAACCAGAAACATACGTTCCAGTTCGCCGGCGTAAATGTGTTTCCCTCCGCCATGGAAAATGTTATCCGTAAAATGGACTGCTTCTCCAATGAATATCAGATTGTCGTGCCCGCCATGGGGAGCGGAAAACGCCTGAAAATCCGCGTGGAACTCGCATCAAGCCGGGTGTCTCCAACAGACATGAGGGAAGCGCTCGATCAATTCATGGAAGAGTTCAAATACAGCATCACATTTTGTTGTCAAGATTTAGATTTTCTAACTTGTTTTAACCCACATTAAAGGAGAAGATCATGAGGAAGAGTGCCCTGTTTATTTGTCTAATTTCAGCCATATTTATTGGAATGCCTCTTGCGGCCATGGGCGCGCCCGATGCCATACACATCGGGGCCACGGTTTCCCAGACCGGCCATTTCTCATCGGAAATCGGGCCGTTCAAACGGCTCATGAATGCCTGGGCCGACATTGTGAACGAAAAAGGCGGCATCATGGTCAAGGAATATGGGAAGAAACTGCCGGTGAAATTCACCATCTACGATGACAGAAGCGACCAGGCCACCGTCAAGAAGTATTACGAGCGGCTGGCGACGGTTGACAGGGTCAACCTCATGCTGGGGCCTTACAGCAGTCCGCTCACCTTTGCGGCCAGTACGGCGGGGGAAAACCACCAGATCCCCTTTATTGCCATCTGCGCCAATTCACCCAAAATTTACACCCGCGGTTTCAACTGGATTGTGGGTACCATCGATCTGGGCCCCCGCTACACCTACCGCTACTGGGAAATGATCCGGAAGGAAGGCAAGGCCAAAAGTGTCTCCTTTGTGGTGGAAGACACCATCCATCCCCTGAGCGTTTACAAAGGGTCTAAAAAACTGGCTGAAGAGGCCGGCTTGAAAGTGATGACCAGCGATATCGTGCCGGCCAAAACCCGGGATTTTACGCCGATTATTACCAAGCTGAAAAAAGAAGACCCCGATATCATCTATGTATCTTCCAATATCCCCTTTGCCATCAACTTCATGAAACAGGCCAAAGAGATGAAATTGAACCCCAAGGAATACCACTGTATTCATCACAGCGGGATTTTCAGGGATGCGTTGGGAAGTGCTGCCAATGATGTCATCGGCCAGTCCTACTGGGTTGAGGGAATGAAGTTGGGTAACACCCGGCTCATCAACGATGTGCTCAAAAAAGCCAAGATCAGCGAGCCCATGTACCCATGGTCCCCCGCCTATGTGGCCGCCTTCCAGGTTCTTCAGAAAGCCATCGAAAACGCAGGGACACTTGATAACAAAAAAGTGATGGACAACCTGAAGAAATTGAAAATGGAGACCGTGCTGGGTGAAGAGGTTTTTGCCAAAACCGGTTACGGTTCCATCAATACCTATCCCTCCCAGATTCAAGGCGGCGTATACAAGGTGATTTATCCGCCCAATGTGGCCACCGGAAAACACATCTATCCGCGTCCGGCCTGGAAATAACGCAAAACTTATTAGGAAGGATTGACGTGTCCGCGGATTTTATCCAGCTACTGGTGGGAGGAATTCTGTTAGGCGGTATCTACGGCCTGGCTGCATTCGGCCTGTCCATCACCTTCGGGGTTTTAAATGTCCTCAATCTGGCCCATGGGGAGTTTCTGATGCTGGGGTCCCTCATGAGCTACGGCCTTTTCATCGGGCTGGGCATCAATCCTTTCATGGCGGCTATTCTGGTGATCCCAGTATTCATGCTCCTGGGGGTCGGTTTTTACCTGATCCTCTTAAAACCCATCATGGACAAGCCGCCGCACCAACTCCTGGTGGCATCCATTCTGGTGACCCTGGGCGCATCACTCTTTATTGAAGACGTGACCGCTTTCTTCTGGGAGCGCCCGGTCACCGGCATTTCTTATTCACTGCCCCCCATGGAGCTTGCCGGTGTGGTGATCTCATCCACGCGCCTCCTGATACTTCTGTTCATTTTCGCCCTTGCCTGCGGGATGCAGATTTATCTGAAAAAAACCTTTGTGGGAAAAAGCATCAGGGCCATTGTCCAGGGCCGTGAGGGGGCCAAGGTCGTGGGAATTCCCATATCCCGTATATCGGCGCTGGCTTTCAGCATCGGCATGGCCCTTGCCGCATCCGCCGGCGCTTTTTACGTAACGCTCTTTACGGTAACACCGGTCATGGGGATACCGTTGACCATCAAATACCTTTGCGTGGTGGTTTTGGGGGGCTTGGGAAGTATTGTGGGGTCGATCTTCGGTGGCCTCATCCTGGGCGTGGCGGAGACACTCACGGCTTACTATTGCGGCGCCGAATGGTCTCCCACCATCGCATTTATCCTGTTGATTCTCATACTGATTATCAAACCTGAAGGTCTTTTCGGGGCGAAAAAATGAACCGTAGGGGAAAAAAGCTCTTTTATCTGGTTGTCCTTCTATTGTGTGCCGTCCTGGCGGCGCTTCCCTGGGTAGGATTTTCCTACGGCATTGTTTGGATTTTTCTTCTAGCGGTCTATTTCACCCTGGCCTTGAGCTACGACATTGTGGGCGGATACATGGGTTACATGAACCTGGGCCATTCCACATTTTTCGGTCTTGGGGCCTACACCACCGCCATCCTGCTCAACCAGGGGTTCAACCTGTTTGCCGCTCTGTTTGCGGCCCTGTTGCTGGCCGCCGTGTTTGCGGCTGTGATCAGCTATCCCCTCTTCAGACTCCGGGGGGCTTATTTTGCACTGGCCACCTTCGGGTTAATCAGCCTGGTCGAGGTGTTGACAACCAATTTGCGGGATCTCACCGGGGGATCCGGCGGTATCTCCACACCACCCGGCAACCATATGGTCCCTTCATACTTTCTGGTGCTGGCAGTGGCCGGCGGCACCATGGTGCTGAGCCATTTCGTGGCACGAAGCAAATTCGGGCTCGCCCTTTTCAGTATCCGTGAAGATGAAGAAGTGGCGGCGGCTTTTGGCGTTCCCACAACCCTTTACAAATCTCTGGCGCTCATCATCAGTTCGGCGCCCGCAAGCCTTGTGGGCGGTATCTATGTCTGGAATATGACCTACATCAGCCCCGACTCCGTGTTCGGCCTTGAGATCGCCTTAAGCCCCATCATCATGGCCATGCTGGGGGGGACCGGCATTATGATAGGGCCCCTGGTGGGCGCCGTGTTTATCACACTGGTACAGGAATTTCTGTGGACCAAGGTGCCATACTTTCATCTGGCCATGTACGGGACGGTCCTGGTTCTGATAGGGCTGTATATGCCGGGGGGGCTCGTCCGGACCCGTTGGGTCAAGCCGGTTGTCCAATGGCTGGGCCTGGGAGAAGCGGTTGATTATTTCAAGAATGGTGATGCCGAAAGGATTCCCTAAGAAACCATGAGCCCTTTTTTTGAGTGCCGGGAGATATCCAAAACCTTTGGCGGCATTGAGGCACTGACCCATGTGAACCTGAATGTTGAGCCCAACAGCATCACCGGGGTTATCGGCCCCAACGGCGCTGGAAAAACAACACTCTTCAACATCGTATCGGGGGCATTGCGTCCCACGGCCGGAGACGTGATCTTCAAGGGAAAAAAGATTTCGGGAATGGGTCCGGCCCGGGTGTGCCGCTTAGGCATTGCCCGCACCTACCAATTGGTTCGCCCTTTCAATTCCCTGAGCGCCATAGAAAATGTTCTGATCGGTCTGGGGTTCGGGAGAACCACGACCCTTCCCAAGGATAAACGCGTGGCCGAAGCCATGAAGATTCTGCAGTTTGTGGGGCTGGAAAACAAAATCAACCATGTTGCTGAAGGCCTTACCCTGGTGGAAAAGAAGCATTTGGAAATTGCCCGCGCCCTGGCCACCGCACCGGAACTTCTGCTTTTGGATGAAGTGGTCTCCGGCCTGAATCCCACCGAAGTGACTCGAATCATCGGAACCATACAGCAGATTCAGAAAAGCGGCATCACCGTCATCATGATCGAGCACATCCTGAAAGTGGTCATGGCATTGTGCGAACGGGTCGTGGTGCTCAACTACGGGGCCCAGATTGCGGAGGGCACACCCGAAGAGGTGGTCACCAACGAGGCGGTCATCGAGGCCTACATCGGAAAATTCGATGATGCCAGGGAGGGACCGGATGCTTGAATTGACGGGCGTTAGCGCCTTTTACGGATCCATTCAAGCCCTGTGGGATGTCTCCCTCCGGGTTGAAGAGGGTGAGATCGTAACGCTTCTGGGATCAAACGGTGCCGGCAAGAGTACCGCCATTCAGGTGGCCCAGGGGCTTGTTCGGCCCGCTTCGGGAGAAGCCCGGTTTAAGGGGGAGGTGATTCAGCGCCTGAAACCGCACCAGGTGGTTGAAAAAGGGTTATGTCTGGTGCCGGAAGAGCGTCATCTCTTTCCGTTTATGAGTGTATTGGAGAACCTGGAACTGGGCGCTTACCCGCGAAAAGCCAGGGCCGTCCGCGATCAAACCCTTCAATGGATATTTGATCTCTTTCCCATCCTCGAGAAACGAAAAAAGCAGAGGGCCCATACCCTTTCGGGCGGTGAACAGCAGATGGTGGCCATCGGACGGGGCCTCATGGCCAAACCTTTACTCCTGATGATGGATGAGCCCTCACTGGGGCTGGCGCCCATCATCGTGGCTGAACTTTTCAAGACCATTTCAGACATCAATATGCGTGGTCTTTCCATCCTTCTGGTGGAACAGAATGCAAGGCATGCCCTCACGCTGGCACGCCGCGCATATGTCATGGAAACCGGAAGGATCGCACGTGAAGGCTCCGGAAAAGAGCTGCTGGCCGATCCTTCCATCCGCGCCGCCTACCTGGGCATGTAAGGCCATTTCTTACAATCCGTTTTCAATCTCCGGTTTAATTTGCAAAACAGCATATTCTTCATTGGAAAAAATAATTTTAAATGCATCAAAATTGTAATTCAGCCCAAAAGATACGGCTCGTTCTAAGTCGCTTGACGAGTAATAAAGTGTATCGAGATCATATTCTATCATCAACCCCTTTAAGTCCTCATTTGGAAAGGGATAAATCTTTTGGTAAAAATCAAAGAACTTCTCAAATGGCATAAATTTTTTTCTGAAATTTGCCGGAAAATGGGCGATTGCTTTTTCTGATTCATAGGCAAGCTGGACGGCATCGTTCAGGTATAGGGGCAATACCCTGTGTATGGTATCATCACCACATATGAAACGGACCAACTCACTGAACTTTGGCAACATCTTTTCTTTATTGCGATAACCATAGATAAACCCAACACTGAAAAACAAGTACAGGCCGACAAAATAGCTCAAAATGATATAGGGCGTTGAATTCAAATTATTTGAAATTCCCAAGTACAACACCTGAGGCAGCAATGCATATTCAAGATAGCGTTCGGCTTCGCCTAAAAAAAGGAAGGGTTTTAATGAAGTGAGTATAAACGCTACCAGTCCTGCGGCGATCCACAGCAATAGAAAAAAAGCAATATCGTGGCCCGCTGCAGGGGAGTTCGTCAGTAGAATATATATTATCACTAATAATAATGGATGGTTAACCAATAAATGGGTCCAGGAGTGATAAAAAAATAAATCTTTAGCCGCCCTGAACGGATTCCTGAAAATGGTACGCGTCGTTTTTTTGAGTTCATTCCAGCTGTTTCGGTGCGTCAGCAGATAGAAACGCTTGCTGATGGCATGCAAATAATACCGACTGTGCGCAATATGACCGACGGCTACTTTTGCGTAATGGCCTTTAGAGATTACCAGTGCTGCCATAAATATGCCGACCAGTAGAATAATCCAATAGGCCTGTAGGGTAACCAATGCAAAAACAACATAAAAGAAAACCATTGCCTGTACTGCAAATTTGCTGGTCAGACACAATAATGCACCAAAAAGCACCGCTAAAAAAAACGGAATGATCATACCATTAAAATAGCCGATTACAGAAAAGCACAGTGTCAGTGAAAAAAGTAATTCTCCTAATGTGCGCGGTGTGCCTTGGTAAGCACGCGGTCCTGTCCCGATGGTTAATAACGCGGGCGACATGATAAAAATAAGGGCGCTATTGAATGCCACAAATGATGGATCCTGTATGGATGGCGCCGAATTGAAAAAATAGTAAGAAAAAACATACACGACCATGGCATGCACTGCATCGATAACAGCACTTGACCAGCGCTCCACCGTTAAATGCCACCGAAAGGGAAACAGTGCCCACAGGTAGTGAAGCAAAGGTGGGTAATCATAGATCCCGGGCAATACGAATTCCTTTAATGTTGCGGGCATCCGCATGCCATTGCGTCTAATTCTCTCAGCCGCCAACAAGTGATAATAGGCGTCTTTTCCGCATGCCCCGGGGCAGATGAAGCGAGGCAAAGAGCGCGTCAGCAGAGAGATCAAAACCAATATTGCTAAATATACTGCTGTTGAAGTCATATTTTTTTATTTCGTATGGGTCGTTCATAGAAATCACAGAGCCAACACAAAACGCCTCGGGCTGTCCCGGGTAATGCCAGCTTCTCGTATATTGTCTTATCAGATACTTGAAACAGCGCCATTTTCTTGCTGATAAAAAAACAGACAATCAGTGAAACGGCGGATATGGCAATACCGAATCCTGACCTGCTTGTCAATACAAGTCCAATCACCTGAAAAGCGATCACAATCACGATTAGAGCGGGCGCCAGGATCTCCAGGGCCACAGTTTTATTCAAGGTTTTATAATACCAGACACTGATCCATAAACATGAAATGAGTGTTGCGAAAGCCGCGCCGATGATCCCGAACAGCGGAACAAGGATAAAATCCAGGATCAGATTTATCAATGTTGCACTGATACTTATCTTGGCCACAGTCCCCACCTGGCTTAACCCGATGAAAATGGATTGGACAATGGTATTGAAAACGGTGAAATTAAGGCTGATTAACAGGATAATGAAAACGGGAGATGATGGCGCAAAATCCTGGCCGAAAACCAATGGGATCATCCACGTTGAAACCCATCCCAGGGCGATAAAAGCAAGTCCCCAGATAAATTGAATTTGGGGTAAAATCCGCCGCCCGAAAGCCATTACGTATTCTTTTTTTTCATTTGCGATTAAAGAGATGAATATGGGTGTTAATACCGTTGCCATCAATAGGACCATCGATTCAACGGCATTCAGACCATTGTAGGCAAGAGAGTATAAACCCACTTTTTCGATTGCCATAAAATATTTGATAACGGCAATATCAACCCATCCAAATATAAATCCTCCGATTGAAACAAGCAGCAAGGGCAGGGAAAAACGCAACAGGTCGACACATTCATCCTTATTCGTGGCCAAAGGATAAAATAGCTTACGCCTGACGGGCAGCAGCAGCCAGATGCGAGAGGCGACCACCGCGATAATGGTGATGTAAATGATTGAAAAAATGTGGGTGGCGAATAGGTACAATAACAGAAACAGCCCTATTTTTTCAATGACCTGAACAACAGACAGTGCTTTAAATGAGGTCGTGATTTCTGCAATTTGCCGTGAGTAGTCCGTCAATAAGAGCCCCAGAAAGTAGCAAAAAAGAAGAATCAGGCAGGGCCGGGGCAAACCGATATAATTTGAGATGGCGTCTTTTTGAAAAACCACCCCGAAAATGATAACCATCAGTAAAACGCCGGCAATAAGATTGCGTGCCCAGAAAATATGGCTGATGGGTTTGTTTTCAATCATGTGGGTTATTGAAAATCGGGTAAACCCCGTGGCGGTCCATTTCACCGTGATGAGAAAAATGAATTGGGCCACCATTAAAAAAATACTCAACTTGCCGAAGGATTCGGTCCCCAGCTGCCTCGTTATCAAAGCGAGGATGCCCAGATGAAGCAGCTGAACCAGAACTTTTGAAGCACTCAATAAACTGAAGTTGGTGAGGGAATCTTTAATGCTATGTTTGAAATCGAATGTGGACAATTATGAAAACTTCTCCCAAAGTTGAATTTCTACCATTTTGTCAAATGTCCTTCACAGGACAAGGGTATCAGCAAAAAAAGATCTTTTCCACAAGAAATTGGAGACATCTTAAATATTTACAGTATCATTTCCATGTGTTAAGCTCTCCAACTCTATCAGAGGCAATAAACCATGCTGCAAATCTCAGATCATATTTCCATTCCGCTCAATGAAATCGAAATCCATGCCATTCGAGCCCAGGGCGCGGGGGGGCAGAATGTCAACAAGGTTTCCACCGCTGTGCATCTCCGGTTTAACATCACCGCCTCGTCCCTTCCGGATTTCGTCAAGGAGCGTCTCCTGGCACTGAGAGATCATCGCATTACGGGGGAAGGCGTCATCGTCATCAAGGCGCAGCAACATCGCACCCAGGGGAAAAACAGGGGCGATGCCCTGATCCGACTTCGGGATCTGATTGAAAGCGTACTCTCCACACCCAAGAAACGCAAACCCACCCGCCCCACCCGAAATGCCAGGGAAAAACGTCTGCAACGCAAAATCAAAAGGGGAAGAATCAAAACCCTGAGGAAAAAAATAGGCCGCTCCGCCAGGGATTGGGATTAAGGTTTTTCCGGTTCAAAATTCCGTTTGGCGCTCAGAAAACTGGGAAAATGCTGCAGAAAGTAGAACAGGCTTCTCCGGTGTTCCCACAGACGGCTCCGAAACCGCCTTCGCCATGCGGGATCTGTATAGAACCGCTTCACATGCTGGTTATAAAGCTGTTCAAGAACCTCTCCGGAATCAATACTCCTGGGCACAAAAACAAAGTTTAAGCAATTCATTTTTCTCCAGTCCTCATCGAGAGTGCCCTCATCCCGAATGGACTCCCACAGGGGCGCACCATGAAAAGGTGTAAATTTACTCATGTTCATATCATCAAGCCCCAGGGAGAGGGTAAAATCAGTGGTTTTAAGAATTGACGCGCGGGTTTCGCCGGGAAGTCCCATCATGAACAATCCCTTGGCCCTGAGCCCTTTCGCCTGAATGCGCCGCACCGTATCACGAACCGCTTCAAGGTGCACCCCCGGCTTGTGCACGGCCATCTGGTGTTCATCCCCGGTCTCGATCCCGAGGGAAAGCTGCAGGAAACCGGCCGCTTTCAGCATCTCCAGGAGTTCATCATCGCAATGGCCCACGCGCACGGCACAATTAAACTGCATGTGCAGGGGCTTTGAAACCAAAAGACTGCAGAACTCGGTGATACGGTTTCGGTGGGCTGTAAACAGGTCATCGTAGATATTGATATGACGAATTCCGAAACGTTTTATCAACCAAGCCACGTGGTCATAGATGTAGGCCGCCGAATTGTAGCGGTATCCGCGGCTGAAAACGGAACGGTCGCAGAATGAGCATTGGTAGGGGCATCCCCTGCTGGTGACCATGGTGGCCCCGGGGGTATGAATGTAACTGAAAAGGGGCAGGTTGTACCCTTTTGGGAACCCCCTAAGCTTTTCATAGGCCGGGAAGGGAAGATCATCCAGATCCGGAATCTGCGGCCGCGGTGGATTGAGCATTGCCTGGTCGCCATCTCTCCAGGCCAGTCCGTTCACACGGGCCGGTGTTTTTCCGGAGGCCAACTCAGCCAGGGTCGCTTCGCCTTCCCCCAGACAAAGATAGTCAATGGCCTCATAACCGTTCAGAAGTGTTGCGCCCAAAGCGGATATGTGTACACCGCCAAAAACCGTTTTGATGTGTGGACGGCGGGCTTTGATCCGAACCGCCAGATCATATCCGTCCAGAAATCCGGAAGTTGTGGCGGAGAAGCCCACCATATGCGGATCTTTTTGAAGGATGCTTTGAACATGGGCGGCATTGCTTTTTGCGGCCCCGGGTCCCAGACAATCCAGAACAAAGACCTCGTGGCCTTCCCGTTCCAGATATGCCGCGATGGAAAGCAATCCCAAAGGGGCCATGCGGTTGGCAACGGCCGAGATATCTTTTTTCCCGGGAACCCAGTTGGACCCCGTTGGATGAACCAATGTAATTCGCATATCAAATCCCTGCAACCGTTAAAAAAATGTAACGTTCACCTGTAGGGGCAGGTCTTGTGCCTGCCCTTACGTAGAACCCGAGGGTCAAAAGAAGCAAATAGAAACCCCAAAGCAAACAGCAAAATCAGCCCTGCTGCCGGTGAGAGCACATAGTAGGCGCTTCCATCCCCAAGGTGATTCCAGGCGCCTGTGATTCCGGGCTTTCGCTCAAGATAAAGGGTCGTTCTGCCGTTTACCGCAAAAATCCCCCCGGGCGGTATCTTTTCGGGCGGCGTTATCTTCAGGCGATCCGTTAAAATGAGAAGTGAGACGATTGTAAAACTGATGATGATGGTTTTAAAAGCCCTGGTTTTGTAAATGGGCAAAAGGGGTTTGATCGCTGCTCCTTGCTCACGAAAGCCGTAAACCAGAAGAAGCCCGGCAGCAATACCCAGTTCGTTCAACAAAAAATCGTTAAAATCAAGATAGTCCCCATAGGACGGACAGATAAAAAAGTACTGCATCAACTCATCCGCGACCCCCAACGCCGTCCCCCAGAAGATGAGGTTCCCAATGGGCCATTTTTCACGGTGGGGATCCCGCCAGATCACCAGCAACACCGCGAGAAGCGCATATTGGGGATAGTGCGCATATTCATTGGGCGAAAAAACCAGCAAACGGTTGGCCCCATAAAGAGCCGCCCCCCACATGATCCAATAACCCATGGTCCGCAGGCGGGCTTTTCCTCTGACGGCCATAAGGAGTACAAAAAAAGCGCACAGAATCAGAAGGACCCACGCGAAAGAGCCGCTGTAATTCGCAGGGGTAAATGCTCCCAGGGGTGTGGAAACAGGGGATACGATGATTTTGGATATTTCAAGATGAAGCAGACTGGCCCCGAGCCAGTACAAAAGCGTGGTTACGGGCCAGAACAATCGAAAAACACCATTTTTCGCAAAACCCTTGACATAAATGCGGTCATTCATCCAGAAAAATTCCCATATTCCCTTTAACACAAAATGTATTGTTTTTTCTGCCTTTCACGGCGAAAAAATCCCTGCCGTCACCCACGTCCAGGAATATCCCCATGTTGCCGGCATCCCTGCCGCCCCCGTAGGAAAGACCGCCGCTGAACCCCAGTGATCTTGCCGGACTCTCATACCGATCGTTCCCTTCGCCATCAAAGAACAACCCCATACCGTTCTGAGCCCCGGCTCCCAGGGAAAGATCACCCGCTTTATAGCAATCATTTCCAGCATAATCCACCAAGCAGGCCACGGAAAGGTCCCAGGCCGCGCCCTGATTCGCTGCGATCTTCCCCGAATAGACATCGTTGCCGTTAAAGTCCAACAGCGCGCCTGCCCCCTGATGGGCCGCAGCACCCTGGCAATACCGACTGCCCCTGTAGACATCATGTCCGGCATTATCCCTGAGCACACCCAGGCCCAGGAAATAACCGGTTCCCTGGGAAAAATTACCGGCTTCGTAGACATCATCCCCGCCGGAATCAAAGAGAATGCCGATACCGCCGGCAGCATGTTTTCTAAAACCCCATCCCACCCCCTGTGAACAGGCCTCATATATGCCTTTTGTGCCATAGCTTGAGCCATGTTTCCAGCCGGCGCGGTAATGGTCCTTCCCCCTTAAGTCATAAAGCTGCCCTAAACCCATGGGTCCGCCAAAGCCTTGAACGAATTTAGGGCCTTGATACAGATCGTCTCCTTTACCATCAAACAGATGCGCCGCGCCGAAAAACGCACAACCCTGCCCACCCTCCGAGCACACGTATGTATCATTCCCCGCCATATCCATCAAACAACCCATACCGAAAAAAGAAGCGCCCAATGAAAGCCGGCCGCCGGCATAAAAATCATTGCCCGCCATATCCAGGATTATCCCCAGGCCAAAAAATCCTGAAGCCACGGCAGCAAATCCGGAGCTTATATAGCGATCATCCCCCGCAAAATCAATCACCACCGCGGTGGGGAAGCGAATCCCCGAAACCGCTCTTTTATGGATTTCATAAACGGGTGCGCCGGCGTTGTTGATGTATAAATCATCTCCCCCCAGATCGATAATCAGGGAAGCATCCATACCATAAACATTGGGTCCTTTATCACCGATCAACATCAGGCCTGCCGGTGTTTCACGGATTGCCAGAAACCGTCCCTTCAATCCCGGATATTTTTTGTGATCCAAGGGTATAGCCGGCGCGTCCGATCCCACCCGGCGGGTCATGGTTAGAAAATCATTGGCAAAAAGGGTTGAAAGCACTAAAAACCCCCGCAACAGTTGTGCCATGCGGACCTTTTCTGCCGAAGCCATGATGAGGGACATATCCCTGTCTGAGAGGTTGCCATTGTTTAAAAAATTATCCATTGCCCGGGGAAACAATTTCAATAAACGGTTCTTTTCTTCAGGTGAGATGTCTGAAAATGCTTTTTTCACCCTAAGATTGGCCGAAGCCATTTGCGTCGCCATTCGATCCATGAGGGAGCCAATGGAAAAGGGATCTTCGATTTCAACCGGCGGTGATGCCATCAGGGGTTTTTCGTCAAGTCTCAGGGAAAAGGTCTTTGCTGTGTCTGAAATAAATTCCCCCAGAGCCCTCTCGGGCGTGACATCCGCTGTTTTGGAACCGGGAGTCAAATCGCCCGTTTGATCCGTCATCCTCCGTACCAGCGCCGGCAGGGAAAGGGGATTTGAAAGGGCATCTGAAACTGCAGGCAAGACAAAGGGGACGCTCCTTTCGTTGCCATGGTTTGTAAGGACTGCTTTGAGGCGGTGAACAGCCAGCGTTACCGGCGAAATGCGTTCCAGTGTATCATGAACGTCATGGTTGAATGGTTGCATGCTTTCAGGATCTGCGGCATGGGCATCAAACAACGCCAGTGGGAAGAACGGTGATCCCACGCCGAGTAAAAAAGTCAGGAAAAAGAAATAAACCATCTGCTGAAAAATTTTTATGGGGGCGGTATTCATATCAAGGCAGTTTTCGGTGTGGCCAGGGAATCATGGCCCTGAACGTCAGTCGCGCATTCAGAAGGCTGAGTCTCACGTTATCATTGAACAGATGGAAATGGGAAACCCGTTCTTCATCGGCGGGATAAAAGGTTGAAATATCCACCTCCAGAAGTTCAATCCCGGCCCAGGCCCCCTTTGCCAGCACCTCATTTTCGAAGGCGTAACGGCGTTCGCGCAGTTTCAGGGCTTTGAGCACCTCGACGGGATAGCCGCGATAACCGCTCTGGGTATCTCCCAGTAACCGACCGGTTTGAACCCATAACCAGAAATTTGAGATACGGCGGCCGATGCGTGATCCGGACGGTACATAGCCGGTTTCAAAATTACGCTTGCCCACCACGATGGCACGGGGGGATCGGTGCATGGCCGAAATGAAAAGGTGTAGATCATTGGGATCGTGCTGCCCGTCCGCATCCAGGGTCACCATATGGGTCATCCCCAGTTTTTCGGCTTCCCTTGCCCCGGTCAAAATGGCCGTGCCTTTTCCGAAATTGTGCGAATGACGAACCCTGTGAACATCAAGGTCGAGAATGGTTTCCCATCCACCGTCCGTGCTGCCGTCATCCACCACCATGACCGCATCATGCAGTCGGCATGCTTTTTCAACCACTCCCCTGAGTGTTGCACAATGATTATAAACGGGGATTACGATGATGACTTTTTTTCGATTGTTGATTGAAACACCGGCCATGCTGTTATTCCCTTATCCGCTTCACACTGGCCTGTATCAACTCCCTGAAACCCGGTATTTTCTCGTTGTTAAAAAAAATCTCCTGCGCCCGGTTCAGACGAAGGGATCCATAGGGCCTGAGATCCATATGAGGGTTTTTTTCAATTACCACGAAAGCGGCGCCCGGAATGATATTCGCATCAATAGGAAAATCCGGCGGGCATCCCAGATCGCAGATTCCGGCCAGAGCGCTTTCGAAATCTTCACCATCCATGTCTTCCAAAACAGCCCGGATACTTGAAAGGCCGGAGTAGTCCTGTTCAGTAACTACATAACCGGATCCCGTAAGCCCGAAGCGGGAGGCGGCCTCTCCCAAAAAGCAATTGGACAAGGTATATGAAAAGAGTGCCGGGCTGGCGAATGCGCCGTTTTCCGGCATGACGGTTTGAAAATAATCCAAATCCGTATGAAGGCAACCGTAAACCGTGTTGACGACAATGCCCATTTCCCGTTTAGAGCGCCATTCATCCAACCCTGCATCTTGAAGGGCCAATCCGATGGCGGAAACGCCCAGCCTGGAAAATTCATCCATTCGGCTGAAACGGGGGTAGGGTGTTTCAAAAACAGCTTTGCGGGAAATGGACGACAGATGACCTGAAACCATTTGAAAACGGGCATTTTTTCGACCCTGTCCCATGCTTTGCGCTGAAACCCAACCCACCCCTGTAAGAAACGGCATCTATGCCCCCCGACCTTTTGCCAGAATCAGGGCGGCATTGATTCCCCCGAAACCGGAGTTGGTGGACAACAGATGATTCCCGGGTATGACGGCAGGTTGGGAAGACACCCTCTCCACCGTATTGCCCTCCCCTTTTGAAAAACCTACCGTGGGAGGCGCAAGCCCTTTTGAGAGGCTTTTCAGGCCCAACGCCACCTCGATGCCGCCGGCCGCCCCCAGGGTATGCCCGATGGCGCCTTTGATGGCATAAACCGGCAGCCTTCGGTCTCCAAAAAGCTGGTCAAAAGCCGTCAATTCCATGTGGTCGTTGTAAACCGTTCCCGTGCCATGTGCGCAGACGGCTGAAATGGCCTCCGGTTCCAAACCGGCCCGTTTCAGCGCCTGTTTCACCGCCGCCAACAGCCCACGTCCATCCGAAGCGGGGGCGGTCACATGAAACGCGTCGTTGGCCACCCCCCATCCCAGGACCGTTCCCAGATGGGGCCGCCCTTCTTTTTTTGCGCGGTCGGCTTTCATGAGCAACACGGACGCGGCCCCTTCGCCCAGGGTCAGGCCGCTTCGTTCACGGTCAAAGGGCATACACGGTTTCGGGGAGAGGGCCCCAAGGGCTGAAAACCCGGAAAAAACAAATTCCGTGACCAGGTCGATACAACAGATCAGGACGCATTCCGCCCGTCCGGCGGCGATCAGGGCGGCCCCTTTGGCCACGGCAATGGTGGAAGAGGCGCAGGCCGCTGAAATGTTGGTTCCCGTGCAGATCAACCCCAGTTGACGGCTAACCCGTTTTGCAATTGCGTCCACAAGGATATCCGAAGTATCAACAGGTTCGTCTCGGCGCAGGCGCTCCAGGTTATCAATACCGGATTTGGTCGTAGCGGTGTAAAGACGGGCATCGGTCGGTATGGGCCCCATTTCCTTATACAGGCGGCCGAGAAGGTCGTGAATTGCTGAAAGGGGTCCTCGGCAGTTGAGATCTTCAATGCAGGCGGCAAAACGGCTTTTGTAACCTTTCACCGAAAATCGCTCAATCGGGATGATGGCGGAATGCCCCCATAAAAGCCGCTGCCACAATTCTTCGAGGTTTCGACCGAGCGCTGTTACCGCTGTCGCATCGGTTACCCAAACCTCTGCAGCCATTTGAACACCCCGCCCTATTCGGGTTGCGTTTTCTCCAATGATTTACAGGTCCCCTTCCAATAAACTTTCTGCACCTGGTCTTTCTTGCTTACCTCGAAATACGTGATGCAATAGTCCATGGCAGGAACCGATTGGCCCACAACGCCTGATGTTACTTCTCCGGCACCTGATTTTCGTCCGTCAACATTGGGAGGGTATTCGATTAAAGCGGTATGGGCCAGGGGGTTCATGGCATACTCATCGACTGTTTCCACATACACGAACACCTTTTGGTCGTTCGGCGCGTCGAATGTCCTTCCGGGAGCCCCCCAGGAATCCACCAATGTTCGGCTGCCATGCCCCACATAGGTCTGGCAGAGATCCGTATATCCTTTGCCCGTTGGCAATTGAAGTGTTTTGCAGCCCCCCAAACATAAACCCAAAAGCCCCAGAACCACAGCCGGTAAAAAAATAGAGAATTTCATGGAACCTCCTGAAAGAAGCAACATAATGGAAAAGAGGTATTTTCAGGCAGACAATATAGCGTCTATGCCGCACGGCCGCAACCAAAAAGGATAACCATTTGGGGGTTACAGTTATGGGTTTACTCTTATGAAGATTTATGTTAGCCGTTTCGGGGAGGCAAGGGGACGCTAGATTACTGAAATGGGAATTAAACGAGAAAGCCGTGTATCCGTTGGAAACCTCTTGAAAAAGGGGGCCGAGGAAGGGGTTTATCCCGGTGCGGTACTGCTGGCTGCCCAAAAAAAAGAAATCGTTTTTTTCGAACAAACCGGAAATCGTGTTCTGCTGCCTATTCCGCTCCCAGTGGAAAAGGACACGCCCTTTGACCTGGCCTCCCTGACCAAACCGCTTTGCACCACCCTGTCGATCATGAAGCTCTTTGACCAGGGAGCCGTTCATCCGGATCAAGCCCTTGGCGACCTGCTGCGGATACCGGTCCCTCCGGATAAGGCCGCCATCACCCTTCGATGCCTTCTGACCCATTGTGCCGGTTTTCCAGGCTGGGCGCCTTTTTATCTTGAGCTTTCAAGTGAAAAGCCGCAAGAGAGGAAGTCCCTTTTAAGGGAGAGACTTTTGGAAATACCGCTTAAATATTCACCCGGGAGACGGACGGTATACAGCGATCTGGGGTTCATGATCCTTGAGTGGGTCATTGAGGAAAATGCGGGGGTTTCCCTGCCCCGGTTCCTTAATGAACACTTTTTTGAACCCCTTTCATTGGAGAAAGCACTTTTTTTTGGCACAACAGACCCCCTGCAAAACAAAATCCAATTCGCCGCAACGGAAGACTGCCCCTGGCGCAAAAGGATCCTCCAGGGAGAGGTCCATGATGAAAACGCCTGCGCTCTGGGTGGATATTCAGGGCATGCGGGTATCTTTGGCACAGCGGATGGGGTTTATCGCCTGGCCAACCTCCTGAAGGAACATTTTCGCGGATTGCGTGATGATTACCTTCAACCGGAAACTGTCAGGACTTTTTTTGAAAAACAACACCTCGTCCCCGGGAGCACCTGGGCCTTGGGGTGGGACACACCTTCCCCCGTCGGTTCGAGTGCCGGAAGTTATATTTCGCCAATTTCCGTTGGACATCTGGGGTTTACGGGGACTTCCCTGTGGATGGATCTTCAAAATGATGTGACGGTGGTCTTTTTAACCAACCGAATCCATCCATCGAGACAAAATACGGCCATCAGGGCTTTCAGACCCAAACTGCACAATCTTGTCATGGAGCAACTGGGATTGAACCCAAAAACCTGACCGCGGGCGGCAGGGGGATTCACAGAGAATGCTTGATTTTTTTTATCTTTTTCCCTAACGTCACAGGAGTGGTAGAACAAATTGGGAAAAAGACCGAAAAATGTTTGAAAGAAGGCAGTTTATCAAGAAAGGTGCTTTATGGGGTGGATATGCCATTGGCGCTGTGGCCCTCGGTTTTCCGGTCTTTTCCTTTGTTGGCTTCAGGAAAATCTCAGAGAAAAAGATTACTTTCCCACCCGATGCCCAACATGCCACCGCCAATTATAAAGAAGGCGTCTATCTGATGTCGTCAAAGGACGGATTCAGCGCCCTCTCCGCCAAATGCCCTCATCTGGGATGCACCGTCAATTTTGACGCGGTTTCAAAAAAATTCAAATGTCCCTGCCATGGCAGCACGTTTGAAACCTCAGGAAAATGGATATCCGGGCCTGCCAAACGAAATCTTCAAGAACTTCCGGTCAAAAAAAATCCAAACGGCGACATTGAAATCGTTCTAAAAATCTGATCGAGGAATGGGATTTGTTATTCACGAACAAACCCGGCAACAGAATTTCTGCAGGAATTTCCTCATATCTTCCCCGTCTGGGACTTTCAGCCCTTTTTTTATGCCTCCTATCAGGCATTGTGCTGACATTTTACTATCGCCCCATGGGCAATGTCTTTCAAAACGTAGAAGAAATTACAACCCTTGTCCCTTTTGGCTGGTTTTTCAGACAGCTTCATTTCGCGTCAGGCCAGCTATTTGTAATCCTGATGCTCATACATGCCGTGGACCATTTCCATCAGAAACGGTATCGCCTTTACCCCGAGGGCCAGTGGCAACGCCTCGTCTTTTCCCTGTGCCTTTGTTTTTACACCCTTTTTACGGGGTTTGTCCTGAAAGGAGACAAAGAAGGCCTCTTTGCGGCGCGGATTTTCATGAACATTACAGGTAACATCCCCTTAGTGGGAGAAACGATTTCCAGGTTGTTCATTCTGCCCGGAAAAGACCTTTTTTTTCTGCCCTATCTGTACCACTGTTTTTTTCTGCCCATCCTCATCCTGTACCTCATCAGAACCCACATTCGAAAATGGTTCCCGAAACACGGTATCCTTTATACCGGTGCGGCGGGGCTGTGTCTCTATGCGTTATTTGTCAAACCGTTTGTGGATATGCCACCCGATGCTTTCGCGGCATCCGTAAAAGGCCCCTGGTTTTTTCTGGGAATTCAGACCCTTCTGAAAACCCTTCCGGCGACCCTGGCGGGCGTTGTACTACCGGCCCTTTTTCTGGGGTGCGTATTGATTCTGCCAAGCCTTGAAAAGGCAGGGGGAAAATCCGGGGCTGAAAAAAGCGGGATGAGAATTATCTCCAGATACCTGCACTGGCTGATTGTGCTGGTGTTTTTTCTATATGCCCTTTTGACGGTTAAAGCAGCCTTTTGGGGACCATGACCCTATCCCCCTATCCATGATGATGATCATCTTTCAGGAAGTGGCTGTGGTATTCCTCTTCGCTCAGGTATTGTTTCAATAGATAGGTCAACAGGTCAAAGAGACGGGTCATGTCTTCTTCGCTCATGCGCTCCCGCATGAGGGCCATGTGCGTATCGTCAGCAAATTTCTGAAGATAATAGGTGATGGTGTGTCCATCCCCTTCCTTGTCGAGACCGAAACCCACAAGGCCATCGTATTCTTCTACAAACTTATGTGTATGTTTTTCCATTCAAATCAAAACCCCATAGCTTGGTTTACCAGAACGACCGATATATCGGTCATCATGGGTTTACGGTGAAAGATGGCGGTAATCCTGCAGATTCGCTGAGGGGCGTTGCAGTCGTTGCAGACGCCGGTCTCTGCGCAGGGTGTATCGAAATTGAGGCTTTTGGCTCGCATGGGAGCGGCCACCTCCCTGATCCGATCAAGGGCCGATTCAAGGTCATGGGTGACCTTGTTCATGCCCGCCACCACCACCACTTTCCGTGTTCCGAAGCTCATGGCATTGGTTCGGTTCCCCACGCCGTCCACGTTGACGATCTCACCGGTTGCGGAGATGGCATTGGCGCTGCAGAAAAAGCAGTCGCAACGTCCCTGCAAAAGCCGAATCTCCAGGTTCTCTTCCCTGGAAAGACCGGTTTTCCAGTGGTCGTAAAGCGTTTTTCCCTGCGCCTTAAGCGCCTCGGTGAGCCCCAGTGCCCGGGTCGTGTCGGAGCCCCCGAAACCAAAGGTATCAAAGCCTGAAACCATATCCAGAATCAGTTTTTTCGCGTCCTCCTTCGTGGCGGTGAAATGGGCGTCGAAACCATGCTTTTTCAGGTTTTTAACACATTTTTCACCCAGCTTTTCCCATAGCCATGATGGGTAGTTGTTTTCCATGATCATCTCCTTGTGGGATTAAAATTACCCTCTCTCAGGGAATCGTTATGAACTCATTTTTCCGAAAAGACCCTAAAACGACCCGCTCAATGAAGCGGTGTGTTTCAATCAGGCGCCGGGCCATGTCTTGTGGCGCTCGATCATCGGGAATAATATCCAACTGGTTCAAAAATACCATTCGCCGGGCTGAAGCCGGTGTATTTTTAAACAGCCCCGCTTTTCCATCAAATGCCCAGACCAACCCCTCAGGATTAAGGATATCCCCTTCTTTAAGCCCGGTCAGCGCTTTGAACAACGCCGGTCTGAAAACCATGTCCGGCCCCAAGGGTTTACCGAGAGCCTCCAAGCCCATCACGGCAATCACACATGTTACGGATCTGGGAATCACCGGCTCATGATCTGCCGGCGCCTTCAAGGGGCGGCCTGCCGCGCCGTCTGCCTCGATGATCACGTAGTCTACACCCGGCATCCTGAAAAGATCATCCGCCGCGGTCGAAGAGATACCTTCAACCTTTCCATTTTTCAGAAATTCCTGCCCCACAAAAACATTGCCGGCCTCATGAAGCCCTTTTTTTACGGCTTCCAAGTCTGATTCACCGGGAGGGTAAAGTACCAGGCGAGGATATGTTTTGGCTTCCTCGTGCCGAACTTTTGTGGTGGTGGTGGAAATCACCCTTGCTCCCTTAAGCCTCAACGCTTCTGCCAGTGCGAAACAAAGGGTCGACTTGCCGCCGCCGCCCACAACGGCCACATGCTCTTGCGGGCTGAGGTCCAGAGCGGTGATTAAACCCTGGTGAGATTTTTCCAAGTCAAAATACTCCGGTCATTTTTTTCTCAAAACCCTGCTGTCTCCCACCCGAACCGTCACCTGGGTTTTGTCAAAATATTCGATCAGCGGGATGGTGTATTTTCTGGAAGCGCCGGTCATCTCTTTGAACTGTGGTGTGGTGATTTCCCCATGGGATTTCAAAAAATCCACCAGCTCTTTTTCCAGAGTTTCCACAGCGCTCCTGTGAAAATAGAGGTCTTCCTTGACCTTCAGCAAAACGCCGTCCTTCACCATAACCCCCAGTACTTCCGATGCCGTATTGCCTTGAAATTTTGATTTGATATCTTTGAAATAGGGGGGTTGGAGCCGGCCTTTGACATATATGTCTTCCAGTTCCTGTCGCGCCTTTTTCTGGTCCTGGGCCAGGGTGACCTGGTGGTCTTTCAGCCGAACCACTTCTTTTTCCTGAACCAGCGCTTCTTCTTTCGCCAGTTGATGAATGAGGTGGTTGAAAAGCTTTGGATCTTTAGCGCCGACCATCCTGGAACGAAGCTCCTCCTTGACCAGGCCCTGCTTCAGGGGAAAGGCTTTATGATATGCCGAAAGGGTTTCCAAAAGCGCGGTCCTGGCTTTTTCCATGAAATCCGCATGGATCATGGTCCCCCGTTCCTTATCAAACCGAATAATTCTCCTTTTCGCTTTGAGGGCGTTCAGTTGTTCGGTCAGCTTTTTTCGACTCTTGTTCACCAGGAAGGAAAGTTCTTCCTCCCCGACGCCTTGAAAGCGCCCCAGGGACACAAACAGTTCAATGGTTTCCCTCTCTTCTCCTCTATCAAGCAGGTTCAGCTCACGGAGCACCCTTTCTTGAAACCGCTTTTTCTTTCCGGGCAGGGGGTTCAGGATCTGGCCGCCGCCGATGGTGCGGACAGGCGAGTAACTCCTTAAGACATAACGGTCCCCTTTCAGAACGGTCGTGGGGGCATCCAGCCTGATCTGGGCCAAACAGGTTTCACCGGGTTTCAATTCATCCCGGTCCAGTAGAACCAGGGTCGAAATAATCTCGGCCGTACCCGCATGAAACCGCACTTTGGCCCTGTTTTTGAGCTTACGCGGTGCGCTGGACAGAAGGTCCAGGACCACATCCAGCATGTACGTTGACCGAAGCGCGTCTTTTGTAGCCACCACATTCCCCCGCTGCAGCATCATTTTTTCGATGCCCTGCAGATTGATGGCGGTTCGAAGGCCGGCCTGAACCTCTTCCACGGTCTTATTGTGAACATGAATTCCCCTGATTTTTGTAGAAATTCCTTGGGGGTAAACGGTCACCTCATCTCCTGTCCGGATCTTTCCTGATGCGCTTGTCCCCGTAATGACGGTGCCAAAACCCTTCATGGTGAACACACGATCAATGGGGAGACGGAAAAGATGCCCCATATCGCGCTCGGGAATCTCTTGGGTCATCCGGCTGATCAGTTCAACGAGTTCTTGAATGCCATCCCCCGTAACAGAGGAAACTTCCGCCATCGGTGCATCGGCCAGAAAGGTTTCCGACAGATATTCGGAAACATCCTCCCGAACCAGTTCCAGCCAGTCGGCATCCACCATATCCACTTTGGTGAGGACCACAAGCCCGTGTTTAATCTTCAGAAGCGAACAAATCTCCAGATGCTCCCGGGTTTGCGGCATGACGCCCTCATCCGCCGCAATGACGAGCGCCACCAAGTCGATTCCCGTTGCCCCGGCCACCATGTTTTTGACGAATTTCTCATGACCCGGTACGTCGACAATCCCCAGCAGTCTTCCATCGGGCAGCGCCAGATGGGCAAACCCTAACTCAATGGTGATACCCCGTTCCTTTTCTTCTTTCAAACGATCCGTATCAATGCCGGTAAGGGCTCTGATCAGTGATGTCTTTCCGTGGTCAATATGGCCGGCTGTGCCGAGAATAATCTGTTTCATGAAATGATCCTTAAATCTACTGAAGAGATGTTGGTGAAAAAATCCGCAGACGCCAACCGCCTCAGTCCCCCTGGGCAGCTGCAGATGCTCGATGAAAACGGGTGGGCACTAAACGGGCTCACTGATAAACATCGTACCCGTAAAAATAAAAGGTATGGGCATGGGTGTCAAGCCGAATAACGGACGAAAAATTGTTTGAAATATTTGTTGACCCTCAAATGGATTTTTGATAAAAGACGTTTTCTGTTGATCCGGCCCCAGTCCAACCCGTCTGATGAACAGATTCTATTCCCCGGTAGCTCAGCTGGTAGAGCAGGTGGCTGTTAACCACCTTGTCGGCGGTTCGAGTCCGTCCCGGGGAGCCAATGAAATCAAAGGCTTAGAGAAACCGGCTCTCTAAGCCTTTTTTAATGCCCAACGTTATACCCAACACATATCGAGTAAATTGGAAATTTTCCGCTACCAATGAGATATAATGATCTGTACCCCAAAAAAAAACCGCCCACCCGATACTCCGGAAACCGGTTTTGAGATCAGCCCTCCTAGATCTCAGGATGTCCTAAGAGAATATTAATGACTTTCGGACCTTTTCTGCTAATCCGGCTTGGTGCCCCAAAAATTCCTTGCGCTGCAAACAGCACAAGCGTTATCATCCACCAGAACATCCTATAGCAATGATTGATATGGTATTGTTGCGTCTGGCTGGCGCAGGTGGGTCGCAAAGATAATGAACGTAAGTGCGCGTTTAGAGGACCACCGAAACTTAAGAGATTGCATATGTAATCTGGAACCTATCTCTTTTGAACAGTAGGAATATTCCATGCCTATCCGGATACCGAAAGGATATAAAGTTGGGGAAAGAATTAAGGTAGGGGCCGAGGATATGACTGCCGCTTCGGCAACTTGAAGGAGGTTTTTTGTAATGAATATAATTGTTCTAAACGGAAGCCCTAAAGGTAAGATAAGTGCGACAATGCAGTATGTTCACTTTATCCAGAAAAAGTTTTCCCAGCACGAGCTTAAAATCATTAACATTTCCCAGAAAATGCCAAAGATTGAAAAGGATGAGAAACTTTTTCATGAAATTATTGATGAAATTAAGGAATCAGATGGCGTTTTGTGGGCTTTTCCTCTCTATTTTTTTCTGCTCCATTCTCATTATAAGAGATTCATCGAACTGATTTCAAAAAACGATGTGAAAAGCATCTTTGAAAACAAATACACGGCTGTTTTAACAACATCAATTCACTTTTTTGACCATACAGCCCACAATTATATGAATGCTATTTGTGATGACTTGAATATGAAATTCGTGGGATCGTTCTCTGCTGATATGTATGATTTAGTAAAAGAAAAGGAAAGGCAAAGATTGCTCCTATTTGCTGAGGATTTTTTTGAAGCCATTGAAAATAAGATTGCCACGACGAAAACCTATAAGCCACTAAGCTATTCAGACTTTGAGTACATCCCAGGTGATGCAAAAGATCAAATTGATATCGGCAATAGAAAAGTAACTGTAATAACGGATTCAGATGATATTCACACAAATTTGGGGAAAATGATCGATCGATTTAGGAAATCCTTTTCAAGTGAAGTTGAAGTGATTAATTTATACAACTTGGATATTAAAGGAGCATGTCTGGGTTGTTGCCACTGCGGTCTTGACAATATTTGTACCTACCAAGATCAGGATGAATATATAGAGTTTTATAACTCAAAGGTAAAGACCCCTGACATACTTATTTTCGCTGGAAATATCCAAGATCGTTATCTATCTTCAAGGTGGAAACTATTCTTTGACAGGAGTTTTTTTAATGGTCATTCCCCAACACTGATTGGAAAGCAGATGGGGTTTATCCTGTCAGGTCCGTTAAGTCAAATACCTAACCTCAGACAAATCCTAGAAAGTCATATTGGTTTACAGCAAGCTAATCTTGTTGATTTCATAACTGATGAATATGAAGACTCAACTCAAATAGATGCTTTACTACAAAACTTTGCTAAACGTCTTATTCGGCTTGCAGATAAGAATTATGTGAGACCATCTAATTTTCTTGTTATTGGAGGAAGGAAAATTTTCAGAGATGATATATGGGGAAGACTTCGGTTTGTTTTTCAGGCTGACTATAGATTCTACAAAGAACATGGAATGTATGATTTTCCGCAGAAGGATTTTGGAGTAAGAATTAAAAACTCAACAATGATGCTTTTAACAAAAATACCAGCGTTCAAAAAAGAATTTATCAAAAGACTTAAAGGCGAAATGATAAAACCACATCAAAAGATACTTGGGAAATAAATATGTTTTGCATCCAAATATACGATGTAATCAATAACTTAATGAGCTTACGATTTTGTTTCTTACTTGAAAAAGCCACTGGGAACACAATATTATGTATAAATTACTAAAAAAAGCGATATCGCCAACTCTTAAGTCAAAACTGCGCCTACAAATACATAATCACAAATCTGCTAACCATAGATATCACAGAGATATTGTTTGTCAAATAAATAAATATACAAGACCACATATATCTGCTTATATGCTGACCACTGATGCTCAAGGAGATGAAGGGGGAACAATAGTCAGAACTATTTTTGAACTAAAGGTTGCTGCCGTTGAAGATGGTTTAAACCAATTAACTATTGAAGTACAAAAGGCAACATCCAAATATCCACAATTTGAATATTTGCATTTATTACGGTTATTTGAAGATGATGCACATTACTATTTAAGAAATAGAGAAAAACTCTCATTGCCTGAAAAAGCAGATATGATTATAAGCGGAGAAGAAACTAAGTTTAAAACAATTCATATATATGAAAAATACTCTGCTGGCTCTTGGCATATGTCAGATAGAGAGCCTTATGTTTGCGATGGCGACATAGAATATGGATGGATTCAGCCCGAATAGTAGTTTATATCTCAAACCTTCATTTTGTTGTTTTTCATCCAGTGGTAAAGATTCGCACGGTGCATTTGAGATACTTGTGGTCAAAATAACATATCTCACGCCCCATAACACCCGAGAATGGAGAAGAAAGATGAGATTGATTCAGAAACCCGTATTCAATTTTATTTTGTGTATTGCGTTGGTCGCTATTATTTTTGCGGGTTGCGCTGGCGCAACGAAAGATGGGACGGCGATCCAGCGAATCGACGCGGAAAAAGTCCGGGCGAAAGTGCAGGCCGGCAAAGCGCTGCTCGTCTGTTCCTATGATGATGGAAAATGTAAAGACATCCTCTTAGAGGGAGCAATGTTGCGCAGTACCTTTGAAAGCAAAGTATCATCTTTCCCCAAGGATCAGGAGATCATCTTTTACTGTAATTGAACCCAAGAGGCTACCTCTGCCAGTTTGGCGGAGAAATACTTCGGCATGGGATATCACAATACCAAGGCCCTTAAAGGCGGTGTTGATGCCTGGAAGAGAAAGGGCTATCCGCTTCATAGGGTATTTTGAAACAAGTTCATAAAAAACAGTCTTCCACCTCCAAGCACGTGGACAGCACAAAGCCCCCGTGTGGTGAGAAATAGCCCAAATAGAGGGAATCATTATCCGTCGTTAACAGTGTCGCGATGATGAACTGCGGCGCTGTCCATCCTAACCCCTTGATGCTGGCGTAGAGCGGTACGGCTAGCCCGGCTAACACAACTGGGACAAACTGAAGCCATAATTCTGCCTGCTTTGCGCCTGGCCCAACAATTTGTCCCAGTATCTCGCCAATCCTCTCCTTACTACATTTGAACAAAACAGCCAACACTATCAAAAAAGAAAAAGGCAGAATCCCAAAAAGAGACCCTGCCTTTTCCAAGGAGGATGAAAAATGAAACGAGGTTTGTCAGAACGTTAACAATCCAACAGGGTGATCGAAAGCTTCCAGAAGCGCCGTTATTAACCTTATTGCAACCTATCTTTTTTATCCTTCAAGGCCGCAAAGAAAAGATGCACGCACACCCGAGAAGCCGTTGTATTAAGTGCCATTGTAACTTTCTTTTTTAAATATAACCTTTGTAGGGTTTTATCCCGCACGTGGTTTATTTGTCAGTTTTAAAGTTGATTCCTGGCACTTAAGAAAGACAGAATTATGTTTCAAAAAAATATTCTATACAAGAGATCTCAGAATATCAATTCCGGCCTGGCTTGACATTCCAAAAGACTGTTTACTCAAATCATTGGCTACCAATTGTGCAAGAATATTTGCCTGTTCTTCATCAATGGATTCAAATTCTATTGCGGGCTTTCCTGAAATGTTGGCTGTTATTTTGACAGTGTCCGTTCTTACAACCGGATCGTTTTTTTCCTTGTCCGGTTCAGGTTGGGTTTGAAAGGGGCCCTTAGTCATCTTCTGGTTAATCAGATTGGACTCTATTCCCGTTTGAGATATGTCGATTGTTGTCATTGGACGTCCTCCTTTTAATAATGTTTCTTGCAAGAAATGTGCAGAATCTATTTTATTCAACCAATTATTTTTTAACAGCCGTGATTACAGTTAGTTACTCAGATTTCAGAGAGAACGTCATCTCTCGGTATAGCGTCAAAATCCCCAACATCCGTCAGAAATAGGTACAGTCTTGGTCCTATCCTTCTTTTTCAACGTTCTTAAGCTGGAGGCCTGAAGCTACCTTCTTAACTTCAAATGCCTGGCCCACTTTAATCTTCCAATTATTGACCAGGCCCATCAAAAAAGTCAGCATGGCCGCCTTTCAAGATGGCTTCAATCACGTTGAACCAGTTATGCCGGGTTTGGAGCATCGGATTGCAAATGCAACAGCCATATTTTTCATTTTCAAGAAACACCGGATCTCCAAGGGTACGGAGAGTTGATTCCTGTTGACTACCTGAATGTTTATAGGCATGTTGATTGAGAAATGAATCATTCGTTGACAATCCATTAAATCCCGGCTGTTATGAGTGAAAACTTAGAAGAATCAAGGTGGAAAACCCGGAGAATGTTACCAATACAATGAACGAGGCGATCAACAACGTAATTGAAAAATCGCGAAAGATAGATCGATTCCTGTTCCGCAACCTGGCGCCCAACGTTTTTTTGGGTACAGCCAGCGACCGATACGCCGGGTGGATTGGGCAAATCTACACAAAGGAGAGGTATGAAGGGGGAATCAGCCGCAGGACAAAAACTGTCGGCGGGAAAACCTTTGTGGAAAAAACCCTGCCGGTTGAGAGTGTGGCGGAGTATTTCGTGCATTTCCCGGTTCTTGAAATTGATTACACTTTTTATTCGCCCTTGCTGGATGAGGACGGTAAACCGACCCGAACCTTTCATGTCCTCAGACGGTATCGACAGCACATGAAGCAAAATGACCGCGTGATTCTCAAGGTGCCCCGAGTGATTTCAGCACAGAAAATACATCGTGGCGGCAAATACGTTGAAAACGAGACCTACCTCAACACAGAGATATTCATCCAGCAATTCTATGAACCCGCCATTGAAATTCTGGACGCCACACTGAACGGGATAATATTCGAGCAGGAATACCAGCGGAAGCAGGACCGGGTTCCCGTCAAAGAGATGGCTATGGACCTTAACAGGTTTTTTAAATCTATTCCGGAAGATACTCGCTACCACATTGAGCTTCGGACTGAAGCCTACCTGAGTTTTCCGGTTTTCAAGGTATTGGAAAAACACGGAGTTGGTCAGGTACTTTCCCACTGGACTTGGCTTCCGTCCCTCAGAAAGCAGCTGACAAAGGCCGGCAACAGGGTTTTCAACTCCGGCGGACAACGAATCATTCGTCTTATGACGCCCATAGGGATGCGGTATAAAGATGCTTATGCTAAGGCCCATCCATTTGACAAACTTGTGGAAGGGATGCTTCAATCCGAGATGGTAAGTGAGGTTGCCAATTTCATGCGGGAGGCGACTGCGAATGGCATTGAAACCAGCATACTCATCAATAACCGCGCTGGAGGCAATGCGCCGGTCATTGCGCGGAGGGTGGCCGAACAGTTGTTTGAAGATTTGGAGCCAGATTGACCATCTCTTCCAGAACAACCCATGGCAACGATTGTTCTGGTAATATTGCGTGGTTCCGAGCGGTGCTGAACGAAAAAGTTTTGCACGAAGTCCTCCCCCGGGACCGTTCAAACCGAAATTTTGCCGGCCCTATCTGTTTCATAGGTGTTATCGAGAGACTATAATCATTATTAGCAATCGCAAACGCAAGAGGAATATAAAAAATGGATGTTCTCAATAACATATATGGGGGGATTATTGGAGCAGAAGTCGTTGTAAATATCAAGCATGGAAACGTTTCAGTTTTGTATGGAAAGATAAGTAAGAAAATGTTAGATGAAATTCAAATAACCTGCAAAATACATAGCATCAAATCGGGTTGCATATTCTTAATTAAGAATTCCACAAGGTATACCGTGAAGACAAAGGGAGATGCTGTGAAGGTTAAACAGTCAATAATGAATGCCGTGAATTTATGTTGAAGAGAGGCGTAGCATTTGATCGGTCCTCGGGCGGAACCATCACTCGGGTCCCCAGGAGGGAGAGGTCTGTTTCCCTTTTTGAAAGGTCACGCGCCTCTGGGTCCGGCCGTTGGCGTTCATGATGTAGATGTGGTACTCTCCGGTTCTGTTGGAGCTGAACGCGATATACCGCCCGTCCGGTGACCAGCAGGGATCTTCATTATCGCCTGCGTCGGTAGTGAGTCTTTTGATCCTGCCGCTGTCCGGCTCCATGGTAAAAATATCAAA
>Ga0257125_1000908_pt1 | contig 33775 bp, 33 predicted proteins | sample SI106_200metaG_FD_190183 | JGI IMG/M metagenome (GOLD analysis project Ga0257125, IMG submission 190183) | Marine microbial communities from Saanich Inlet, British Columbia, Canada - SI106_200 | ecosystem: Environmental > Aquatic > Marine > Inlet | place: Canada: British Columbia | collected... | reverse complement strand
TAATTGATGAGTCTTTCATAGATAATCAATAAGAGCACTAGTAGCCTTTAATCTTTAATTAGATTAATGATGACTTTTTGTCATATGTAAGAGGTTATATCACTTTATAACACTTTTACTGGCTAGATACACGATGTTTTAGTAGATCAAAATTATATGATAATTCGAATTATGCTGGATTCGTCGAAATATGTACACATATAACACCCACATATCAACAATTACATAAAGCATGTTCCACCCGAAATGCAGATAGATCTGTTAAATATATGATCCAAAATATTGGGATTATTCCAAATGTTAAATTATTAAATCAAACTTTGAGATATGCTAATGGAGATTTCGGAACATTAGAAGTATTGTTTAATAATGGAATAGTTATTAAAAAAAAAACTTTATCACAATTTACTAGATATTATTTACGTTGGGGTCGAAACATTCCATTTGCAAGTATGATGTTATGCTTTCAAAATTTCATTGATAAATCTACAGATAAACAAAAAGAGAAATTCCTTAAACATAGAACTGTTTGTAGGATTAATATTAATGAAATTGTGCGATTATATAATATATTTAAAAATAATAATATCAATCTTTCTGAATTAATCGTAAACTAACATAAAAGAATAATTACTTTATAATATTAAAATGGATAAGCAATATAAATCATTAGAAAATTTATGTAAAACTAATGATATTGAAGTTATTCGATTACTAGATTCTGGTATAATTCCATCTTTACAGTGTTTATTGTATGCTTGTAAAGTAGATTCTAATTCAACAAACATAATTAAATTAATAGAAAAAGGAATATTACCAAATAAACGTTGTTTACTTTGTTGTTGTAATAGAAAAAATAATGCTAATGGTATTATTAAAATTATAAGATCAGGTGTAAAACCATCTTATGACTGTTTAAATTGTAGTAAAATATATACAAACGATAATTATGATGCATTTGTCGAAATATGTAGCTATTTGTCATTATCATACATAGAATTAAAATACGCATGCGCAATATTCGAATCTAATAAATCAGTATATTATATGATTCATGTATTAGGTGTAAAACCAGATGGTAAATGTATTAAAACATTATGTAAATATAATAATGAAGATTATAAAACATTAAAAGTATTATTGGATTCGAATGTTAAAATAAAGTATAGTCATATTCAAATAATATGTCAAAGCTATAGAAAAAAATATTGTATGGATACAATATACTTGAGTATTTATTACTATATTAAACAACATAGTAGGGTATTAAAACAAAAAAAAAATAAAATAGAACTTAAAGTTGAAGATATATATAGTTTCATTAAATTATTATATGATAATAATATTGAACTAGATAAATTAATAGTTTAATTATCGTTTTCTTGATGATTTTTTAGAAGATTTCTTACCTAACCGATTTAATTCTTCTTTTAATTGTTTATTTATTTTTGAATATTTTCGTATCATCTTTTCTGCTTTACTAAGATCTGCTTTTAAACTGTCTATTTCAGCAATATATTCTCCTTTTATTTCATCAAACGATTTCTTTCTGAAAAATAATGATGTTTTCTTTTGAACAGACCATGATTTAGTTCCATTTGATAATATTATATATGGTTCTTTCGGATCATTTTTTGTTAATATTCCTCCTCTCCTAAATTTTTTAACCTTCTTTTTCGCAATAATAGTTGTAGTATAATATCTTAAATGGGAATTTAAAGCTACACTGTTCACATCATCAACAGGTTCATAATCAATTAAAAGAGCTTCTATTTCATCTTGTGTCATCATATCTTGGTTAGTTTTAGTTGGTCTAACATAATTGTCATCGGTTAGTCGAGTTGTATACTTATTATTCATTTATATTTATATATTATAGTATATATAAATATTTAAGCTACAAACTTATATAATTCAAATTTTATTGATAATATTCACTATTAATAAATAGTTCCCTAATAATTTGATTTTCAACATCATGTGGTTTATAGAATAAATGGTATTTTTTAACAAGAATAGACCACATTTGATTTCTAGAATTTTTTAGTAATAATTTTGTCTTATTTCTATCTTCAGGATTAATAATTTTAATCAACATTCCTCCATATTTTAATTCTTCATAAAATGTGAGATATCTAACATATCCTCCACATACTAAAGTTTCTAATTTATCTTTATTAACATAATCATAATACTCTAATTCTTGTGAAAATTTATTTTTTAAATATTCAATAAAATCATTATTGTCATTATTGATATCTTTTATTAATTCTCTTATTTTTTTTCTTTTTCTATCAAAAGAGGTTTCAATGTCTGATTCTATCGGTATTGTATAAGGTTTAATCGATTTATTTTTCGGAATAATTATTTTGAATCCTTTTTGTTTGTTAATAATAACTTTATCAACTTGATAATTTGACATTATATAAGAATATTATTATATCCTTATATAAAGAAAACATTTATGGAAAAATTCAAAGAAACTCAATTATGGAAACTAATGATAGATAATAATAATAAAGAAATTCATGATACATGTATCGACAATACACTGCCTACCAATGAAGAAAATGATCAAATAAGTGATTTATTTGATGAAGACGATATTTCTAACATTAGTTTTAGCTTAGACAACGAAAAAATATTAGAAAAGATTAATGGTATTATTGACGATAATAATATTGATAGTCATATGTCACTAAAAATATTAAAAAATCAAAATCTTATAGCAACTTATTTGTCGAAATATGTTATTCAAAATAGTATCCTTGAATATGATTTTTTTATCAAACTGTTAAACTGGTTAATGTTAGCATCAAATACATTAGCTAAAAGACTAAAAATGGATTCATATTTTCACGACCTAACAAAAATTCCATTCACTAGCCATATACCGAGATGTTCTTATAAGTTTTGTTCTTTTAAGGACACGTGTAGTTATAATTATGATAATAAAATGGGTGGATGTTATGCTGACCATTATATTCATAATATGGTACATGCTGATATTGAAGCGTTATCATGTTTTATACAATATAATTCGATAAATAAAAAAATAAATCATTCAAAAGAGATAATAAAATGTGTAAGCACTATTTCATATGTAATTCGAAATATGTATGATGAATTAAAAAATGTAAGTATAAATAACTATAATCTCTTTTGTCAAAACCATGAATCTTTTCATAAAAATAGAAAGACTACAGCAAAACATACAAATTCTAAAAAACAATTCAGTAAAAAAAAGAAAACAAATAAAAAAGAAAACAAATAATTAAAATTATTCTACTATATTTTTATTCTGAAAATTATCATCATTCTCAGAATTATTATATTCATCAGTATCTTTGTTGTTTATGTCATCATCAGTGTCATTTTCAGTGTCATCATCAGTGTCATCATCAGTGTCATTTTCAGTGTCATCATCAGTGTCATCATCAGTGTCATCATCAGTGTCATTTTCAGTGTCATCATCAGTGTCATCATCAGTGTCATTTTCAGTGTCATCATCAGTGTCATCATCAGTGTCATCATCAGTGTCATTTTCAGTGTCATCATCATTATCATCATCAGTATCATTATCAGTATCATCATCATCATCATTATCATCATCAGTATCATCATCAGTATTATCATCAGTATCATCATCAGTATTAGTAGATTTTTTATTACATTTATCAAAAAACGGGTCAATTCCATCGTCGAATATATGTTTATATTTTTGGCTTGGTTCAAAATCTAGATGCTGTTTTGGTAATTTGTCTATGTAATAATATAACTCAGATTTTGTGTTTGTAAATTTATTATTATCTATAAATTCGAAAATATCATATTTATGTTTAAATTGTGAAGGTATATCAGAAATATTTATTTTTCCAGATGTTAGTTGTTCTTTCATAATATAATAAATTTTTTTATCAGCTCCAAACACTCTTAGGAATTCTTCCCATTTTTCTTTTGTCATTTTAAGGTTTCTTTTTTCAGATTCCAATTTTCTTTTTTCCTTAATATATACTTTCTCTTTTAGTTTTAGATCTTTTTTTAATAATATTAAATTTTCTTTTTCTTTTTCTTTTTCATTTTCTAGTTGTTTAATTTCTTCTAATAATTTATCTTTATCTACAATATTGGTTGATAAAGTTTGTTTTTCAATGATCTGTTTATTTTCATTAGTATCTATATTATGGTCATCATTAATGTTTTTATCAGAATCACTTGACATATTATCAATTCCATGTGGAATAAATATATTTAATTCTGTAGTATTATTAGAACTATCTTTAAAATGTTGAATTCTATTATAAATCATTTTAATTTGATTTATTTTTGTAGTGAACGCATAACTATTTTGCTTGAAATATTCGTCTATGCCTTTATCACTATCACAAAATGTAAAATTTTCGAAAAAGAAATAGCATTGATTTAGTATTACATTTGAGTTATTTTTTAAAGTGATAATTTTAAAATTATCGATATAAGTATCAGGAAATAAATAATTTGTCCTTTCAACAATCCTTAATAATATGTTTAGCTGGTTAATTATAAGATCTAATAAATTTAATAATGCTATAATTTTATCATCATAGATACCATAAATATAGTTATTATTACCAGTTATAATATGAGTTATTTTTTCCATATATTTTATATTATATATATACTATTTTTAAGTAATACTAAACGAATTCTAATAGCATAAAATAATTGAAAAAAAATATAATTGTATATAAATACATTTCACTACATATTTAATAACTAAGAATAAACATAATGAGCAATCATAACAATTCAAATAACGAGAACAACATTCATAATAAAGATATGAAGAATCCTTCTAAAATAAATCATAGATTTATCGAAAAAAAACAAAATAATAAAAACTACAGAAGACAACATCAATGGAAATCTAACTCATATAATAAATGGAATAATCATCCAAAATTCAATAATAGAAATCATCAATTTTACCCAAGATATAATAATCAGATTATGTATGATTTTGATAATAGAAATCATCAGTTTTACCCAAGATATAATGATCATATTATAGATAATTATCAAAATTTCAATAACAGAAATCATCCATTTTATTCAAAATATGATAAATATGATCAACGAAAAATAAATAATAAAAATAATAATCAACATAATATGTTTGATTATTGTCAGTTTCCTCCAATGTATCAATTTATTCCATTTTATGATAATCCATTTCCAACATTAAATGAAAACGTTGATAAACGTGATTTAATATTTAATAATATAAATAGACCTAAAACACCTGATTTTTCATTAGATGGTAAAGGAGGAAAAATAAAAGATAATTTATTTAAAAGTATGTTTAGAGACATTTTTCCTGAAAGAGTAAAACAAGATGATATTCAAAAACCAATTATAAATAATAAATTTACATTAGATCCTAATAAGGATTATAAAATACTTAATAAAAAAATAGAAACAATTGAAGATTTTATTGAAATTGGAAAGTTATATGATCCAGATATAGAAAATGAATATCCAATTGATTTAAAGCGTGTATATGATTTAATTGATCCATTAACGGAATTAAATAATATGGTTGGTATAGATCACATAAAACAAAACATATTAGAATTGATTATATATGGAATCCAAGATTTGACAGAAGATAACATGTATCATACAATTATTCAAGGACCTCCTGGTATAGGTAAAACTATGTTAGGAATGATATTAGCTAAAATATATCATGCGCTTGGTATAATTGAGAATAACGAAAAAGATGGAATTATTAATCCGATAACTGGCAAAAAAGAAAATTTTGTTATTAAAGTATATAGACGATCTGATTTGATTGGTAAATATTTAGGTCATACAGCAGCTAAAACTCAAGAAGCAATTGATAGTTGTAAGGGGGGTGTTATGTTTATAGATGAAGCATATTCACTTGGAAATTCTGAAGGTAGAGATAGTTATTCAAAGGAGTGTATTGATACAATAAATCAAAATCTATCAGAAAATAAGAATAAATTTATATGTATTATTGCTGGGTATCCAGATCAAATTGAAAATTGTTTCTTAGCATACAATGAAGGACTAAGAAGACGTTTTTCTTTCAAATACACAATCGATAAATATAGTCCATCTGAATTATGTGAAATACTTAAAAGAAAAATACATGGGTCTGGATGGAAAATATTAGATAACGTATCCGATGATAAATTGGAAAAATACATTAAAATACATATTTCTGATTTTGAAAATTATGGTGGAGATATGGAAACATTATTATTAAATTGCAAACTAGTACATTCATGGAGATTATTTGGTAAGCATCCAAATGAAAGAAAAAAATTGTCATTTGATGATATAAAAAATGGATATAAACGTTTTGTTAGTCATAAACATAAACAACAAAACGAACATTCTTTAACAATGTATTCTTAATAATTATTTTCGTATATTTATCACATGCTTAAAATATTTCATTCTTTTTTTCTTGGATACTACATGTTTAACTGTTCTAATAATTGTATAATCAATTAATCGTTTATCAACATGTATCCCATTATTTACTAAAAAATAACATATACCTGCTTCTACACAACTAACATCAATATGATTATTTATTTCATACATAAATTCACTATATGCCATATATAATTCCATTGTTTTTTTATCACCTATTACAATATGATCATTTAATGTCATTCCTTTTATATTTAATCCAGTGTCTGGTGTAGAAACGATAACACTATTTGGTTCTGGTTTAAATATTTTTAAATCAATAGGTTGTTTGATATCTAGGTCAGCTCTTGCGCGAATTATATAATCATATGTAATATTATTATCTACTTGGTATTTATTTACTATTTTAGATCCTTCATATATTATTTTAAGCATTGTATATAATCTATCTAATCTATCAGGAGCCAAATATTTAAAATTGTCTATTTTTTGATAATTATAATGAAATATATCGCTGTCTATTACATTTAGTATTTTCAAATATGGACGAAATTTTTTCTTAATATCTATTTCATCTATTTTAGTTTCATCTATTTTTTCACCAGTATCTATTTTTACATTATCTAATATATCATATGTGATTATAAATAAATCAGCTTTATTCGGGACTATTAAATTATGTAATATATTTTGAAATGTTCTAGAATATGTTCTTAAATGTCCAGTTAATATAACAGCTACTTTTATATCGTTCATTTATAATTTTAAAATATATTTTATATTGAAAGTATTCGTTTATTTAAGTAAAAAAAAATGTCAACAATATATAGAAAGACATTTTATTATTAATATAACAGAGAATATAGTAAACATTTTACTATACTCTCTGTAGCTCAATTGGCAGAGCGTTCGGTTGTAACCCGATTGGTTGTTTGTTCAAGTCAGACCAGGGAGATTTGTTTATGTACATAGCAATAATTATAATTATAATTATTGCCCGTGTAGCTCAATTGGATAGAGCACCAGCCTTCTAAGCTGGGGGTTGCAGGTTCGAGTCCTGTCTCGGGCGTAATATCACGAACTATCAAGTAATATTATTTGATAGTCCGTGTAGCGTAATTGGTTAGCGCGATAGTCTGTTAAACTGTAGGTTATAGGTTCGAATCCTATCATGGACGTTTATTTCATAATATTATGTTAATATTATGAAATCAAAAAAGTTGAAGTTTTAAATATATGATAAAAATAGTTATATTTAATAGTAAAACATCAAATGGCATCAAAAAAAGGATCAACTAAAACATCAACAGTTTTAGATGTTAGTGATATTGATTTAATTATATCGACTCCTAAGGAATCGTTACCTACTGATGAACCTACATTAAACAAAATATTTGTAGCATTAGAGGACAAATATTCAGAATTAAATGAAAAATTTGAAGAAAAGAAAAAAGAATTTGAAACACTTAGGGATTATCTTAATACAATTATGGACAAAGTAATCGTTATTAGACAACATTCTCTAGAAATTAGTAATGGTAAAAAATCAACTAAAAAATCTTCAACTAAAGTAACAGAAGATGTTAAATCTGAAAGTGATACGGAAAGTGAAGATGTTAAATCTGAAAGCGATTCGGAAAGCGAAGATGAAAAAGTTCCGCCTAAGAAAACTGCAACTAAAAAATCTTCAACTAAAAAAGTTCCACTTATTAAAGTAAAAGAAGATGTTAAATCTGAAAGCGATTCGGAAAGCGAAGATGAAAAAGTTCCACCAAAGAAAACTGCAACTAAAAAATCTTCAACTAAAAAAGTTCCACTTATTAAAGTAAAAGAAGATGTTAAATCTGAAAGCGATTCGGAAAGCGAAGATGAAAAAGTTCCACCTAAGAAAACTGCAACTAAAAAATCTTCAACTAAAAAAGTTCCACCTACTAAAGTAACAGAAGATGTTAAATCTGAAAGTGATTCGGAAAGCGAAGATGAAAAAGTTCCGCCTAAGAAAACTGCAGGGAGAGGAAGTACTCGCGGAAAAGGTCGGGGCAGAGGACGTGGTAAATAAATTTTATTCCACTAATTATATTTCTTTATTTTAATCAAATAGCTAAAACGATATTTTAGTATTTAATTATCCAAAAAATTGAAAAATTAAACATTAAAATTAGAATAAAAAATATAAATGTTTAATATAAACATACAGTTAATGAAATTCAATATTAAAGTATTCATTGATAATTACATAACGAAATATAGGAAAAAAAAGATAAATATATTTAGGTTTCTCAATAATAAAAAGAAGTTTGGAAATATTAATAATAATATGGCAAGACAACAATATACTAGTAACCAATATGGCAAAAAAATCGATGAAGATAATTTATTAAATGATTTATTATGATTTACAATAATGTGAAAAATTTGAAATAATAAATGATAATTAAAATATGTATCATTTATTATAACAATCATGGATTTAGAAAAAGTACAAATATGTTCTGAAAAAATTATTAAATTTTGTGAATCTTTAAATAAACATATCACAATAGATGACATATATAAAAATATAATAAATGATGATATAATTTGCATTCATTGTAATACATTGAAATGTTCTATTTTTAATGATGAAAATAAATGTAAAAGGAAAGCAACTCATATTGCCATTTGCAGAAATAATACTACTAGTGTTATACATTTATGTTGGTTTCATTGTTTAGAATTACATGGTAAAATTGATAGTAATAATATAGCTAATTAAAATATACAAAAAAATTGAAAATTTAATTAATATGAGTAAAATATATAAGAATAAAAATGTATAGATATAATATAGAGTTAAAATGACGGACTTCCAACATAAATTATTATTATTAAAAATTTTCCATAAAAAATTAAACAGTTTCCTATACAACATAGATATCGAAAGTATAGATGAAGATACTATTGACGATTATGATTTAGAATATCTTAATAAAGTTTATTCTTTAATAACTACTTATAATAATATCGATTCTGAACATACATGTAAATCAAATAAATCTATTAATAGACTAGCATCTATGGATTTTATTGAAATATCAGATGTAAATGACGATTTAATTAATGATAATCAGAACAATGATATATATGTAAAAACAGATCAAAATGCTAAAAATTTTGGAGATATGTGTGATTCTGATGAAGATATTGATACCGAAAAACGTAGTAAGTTAATAAAAAAAAACAAATATATTGATGATGCTGTGATATCATTAGATGATGATAATGATGATGATGAAAATATATTGTTAATAATTGAAAGTGTGATGAATAATAATACATGTGATGTTTATATTCCATTACGAGATAATCCATGTAGTAAAAAATGTTCATTTAACGAGTATGAATTGGATGTAAGAAATTTGATATCATTAGATTTTGATATATAAAGAGTTAATTTATTAATATAATTAAAATGGATTCAGAATTTTATTTGTGGAAAAATAAAGTAGATAAAATTGTTCATAAAAAAATAGGGTATCATTTAGATGAATTAGAAGATGAATTATATAGAGATTATTTTGATGGAGGATATTCTAATGAATATATGGCAAATATAGTAATCAATAGTTTTAATAGTATTTTAATGTAAAAATTGAAAAATATTATAATTACATAAATGATAATTATCATTTATATAATAATAGGATTAATATAATGGAATTACAATACTTTATTGGAAAATATATTACTCACGCACAAGAAAAAGAAAAAACAGATGTATATTTTAGATTCGTAAATTGTAATGATAAATTGATACATATTAAGTTCAATAATTATATTTATGGTTTATCACAAACTGACAATAAAAGTATGCAACTAATAATGAAATGTAATGATGTTAGTGACTGGTATATGTTACCATATGTTGATATTTTTACATATATAAGTTGTGTTAACGATCAATCTAATGAAGAACCATTTAAAATAATAAAATATATTGAAAAAGATAAGGTTAATATCATTATTGGTTTTTTTGGGAAAATTACAGGTAATATACATTCAATATTAAGTAAAAATAGCATCACCGCAAATAATAAAGATGAGTATCATGGTGATATGATTGAATTTTATAAAGAATGTTATTTTTTATTTAGAGATAGAATTAATGGGGTAAGAAGATATCTAACTTACAAAACCACTAAAAATAAAAAAACATATGATTGTGATTACCAAATATTATTAAGTGCTCTAAAAACTAATAGTGAAATAGCATTTAAATTACATCATCTTAATGTTACATTATTATCTCCTAATGATTCTGAAACTAATATGGTAATTAGTGATCTCAAAAAAATAGCATCAGTTTCACAAATAAAAATTGAAAATTTACGGTTCCAAAAAATTATGATAGATAGAATACAACTGAATTTAAAATATATTGACAAACTATCAAATGATACAAAATATTTCTCTAAAAATAATGATCTACAAACACTTATATCAAAATATGAAAACAAAACAGAACCTAATATGAGTCAATCATTAGATTTATATAGTGATATAATTCTAATGTCTGACTGGTGTGAAGAATTGTTAAATAATAATATCATGGGATTGTTAATAAAAATATCATCATTAGATTTATCAAAGATGGGTTATGATATTAGAAAAACATCAATACATGAAATTACAACTACTTTCACTTCTTATCAACAGCTATTATATGCTTATGATAATTTTTATAGTAGTAATCATAAATATGATAACGGACTGAATATGCAATCAACTATTCATGGTGATGGTATTGGAAATGGAAATGTCATAATACCATTATATATTCATAAAGTACATTGGGAATTAGTAAAAATATACATGAATACTATTTTAGGTATTAGTTTCTGTCAACATCCATTAAGTTTTACTTCAAACCATATTAATATTTTCTTTTTGTTGTTTTCAACCATGAATAATTTAACATTTTGTAAAGAATATCATTCAGAAAAATGGATAAAAATATTCATAAGTTTATACAGAACATGTTATCAAATATTAAAAGATAATAAAACTAATATTAGACATAAAATTGATACATTTTGTGATATAATAGAGAATAGATCATCTAACGAATATTTACCACTATATTGTTTTTTCTCACAGATATTATGTAGTGATTATATAAATTATAGATTTGATGATATTATACAATGTGTAATAGAAGAAGGAATTCGACATTGTTGTTCAAATATATTTAAAAATGTAGCAAATTTAAATTACATATTCAATTTTAACACAGTTAATGATATTGATGAATACAACCAACAAATAGAAATGGATAATTATTCGAATATTGAATATTTCTTGAATAAAGATCAAATAAATAATGTAGTTATTGATTTCCAAAGTGATAAAACAGTTCAAATGTTTTTAGGAAATATTATAAGTTATTACCGTTTTCATAAAGTAATGCAAAAATACATATCGACATTTAATTCTATTCCATCGTTTATTAATACAATTGATAAATATTATGGAGTATTACCAGATAAAGATATTCTATGTTTTAAAAATGAATTAAATATATTTGATAAAATTAGTAATAATACAGTTATTAATGGTATTTTAGATGATAGCTTTAATCATCATACATGTAAATCAACCGAAGAAATCATTGAGTTTAAAACAATATTTAGTAAATGTAATATCGAATATGATGAAATGGTATTATACGCATTATTAATCCAAGGAATTATTCAACGAAATGATAGAAAAAGAATAATGGCTATACAAAAAAACAAATATACAAATCCATTTAAATTTCCATTGAAAACAATCGGAAAATGTGGATTATTAATAGCTAAAAATAAATATAAAATATTGGTAGCAAAATAAGATTTATTTATCTGAAATAATTATATCCTAATAGAGTATAAGAACCTAATGAAAAAAATAAAAAAAGATTCTGGAATATATAGAGTTTCATATGAAGATAATAAAGATCTTGATAAAGAAGGAAAACCTAAATTAAAATTTAATTATTATTATAAAAAAACTAACAAATCAGTATCTGATGAAGATTTAGAACGAATTAAAAAATTAATGATACCTCCATCTTACACAGATGTGTGGGTATCATTAAATCCAGATAATAAATTACAAGCAACAGGAATAGATATAGGTGGTAAGGTACAATATAGGTATCATACTGATCATATTAAGAAAGCAGGTGATAAAAAATTCTTAAGACTATATGATTTTATTAAATCAATGCCAAAATTAAAAGAAATGATGGAAAAACATTGGAAACTAGATGATTATGAAAAATTTAAAACTATTGTTGTTATGTTAGAAATCGTAAAAGAATTACATATAAGAGTTGGTAAAGAGGTTTATGCTCAGAAAAATAAAAGTTATGGAATTACTAGCTTAAAAAAGACACATGTAAGTATAGATGGAGATACGATTAGATTTCGTTTTAAAGGAAAATCAAATAAACATTTATCATATACTCTTCATAATGAAAATATAACAAATTATTTAAAATCACTATTAAAATTAGAAGGAGAAAAATTGTTCCAATATATAGTTAATGGTAAAGTATTTAGAGTGACAGATGTTGATTTAAATCAATATATTCAAGAATATATGGGAAAAGAATTTACATGTAAAGATTTTCGAACATATGCCGCAAATTATCATTTTACTAAATCATTGTTAAATGAAACAAAAAAAAGGAAACCTAAAACACAAAAAATACTAAAAGAAAATCTAAAAAAAGCACAAGAAGATACTGCGCATTATTTGAGACATACTAAAGCAATATCCAAAAAATCATATGTTATGAAACTTCTAAATGAATTATATTTAGAAGATCCTGAATATTTTGTTAAAAATAAAAATAAAGATCCATTAGATATTTTACTTGCTGTTATTAGACAATTTAAGAGAAAACTTCTAGAAGAACGTAAAAATAAAAATTAGAGATACATCCCAAATGGAGGCTCTTCTATTTTATGTTTCACTTTACTTTTTAATAATGTTTTAATACCTTCCTCTATATCAACTTCCCTCAGTTTTTTCTTTTCACTAACTGGCAAACAAAAAACTCTTTTACTATGTGATATTCTAGTATCAAAAAATAATTGTTCCATATCTCCTCCATAATGAGTAAATTGTTTATGATGTTTCTCAAATAATTTTAATGGCATTTGATCATCTTTATGAAATTCCCATCCATTCTCTTTAACGATTTTCTTAAATATCTCCAATAATTCCTTTGCATCATATGGTTCTATTGTATATACAAATGGAAATCTTCGTCGTAATCCTTCATTATATGCAAAAAAACATCTATCTAACGCATCCTTATATCCAGCAATAATACATAAAAAATTCTTTTTATTTTCTGATAAATTCTGATTTATTGTATCTATACACTCCTTTGAAAATGAATCTCTACCTTCTTCATTTCCTAATGAATACGCCTCATCTATAAACATAACACCACCTTCACAACTATCTATTACTTCTTGGGTTTTCGCTGCGGTATGACCTAAATATTTCCCAATTAAATCTGATCTCTTAACTACTCGAAATATAAAATCTTCGTCTTTAGTTGTTTCCTCTTTTTTTCCAGATAGTCTATTTTCTTTATCAATTATTCTTATTTTATTTTTTGGAACTTTTAACATAGAACTAAATAATTCTTGTAACTCTTTTTTCATATCTATTTTATCATCTACTATTTTATTTCCTTTTATTATTTCCATTTTGTAATATATTTCTCCAATTATTCGTCCTATCATTGTTTTACCGACACCTGGTTTACCTTGTATGACAGTATGCATCATCTCATTACATCCACATTGGAAATCCTGTAAATAATATATTATGAAATCAACAATATCTCTTTTGATACTATCCATTCCTATCACATTTTTTAATTTTGTTAATGGTATTATTAAATTATGTAATATTCTTAAATTAATATTGTAAATTTTATTTGAATCTGGTTCATACATTTCTCCTAATTCTATCAAATCATTAATCGTATCTATTTCTTTCTTAATATTAATATATTCTGGTGGTGGCTTTGGTGGTTGTTCACTTCTATTTTGAATTGTTACTGAATCTTCATCAATATCATCATCACTAGAATCACTATTCAAAATATTTTCATCTGTTGATTTATTTTGTTCTTCATTACTACTTTCACCACTATTATCATATTCTATTTCATTTGAATTATTATCAGAATTATTTTCATCATTCGAAGAATCATTTAAATTATTTATTTCATTTTTCTCATTATTTTTAATATCTTGTAATTCGTTAATACGTCTATATTTATTTTTTCTAAATGAATTAAGTAGTATAGGTTGGTTTCTTTTACTCATTGAATAATAAATAATCACTTTATTGTATCTAATACTTAATCTCTTATATATTTATATATGGATAATTACTGTAATTTTATAAAATACTATAAAGAACCTCAATATAATTATAATGTAGTTACTTCCTCTTTTTTTATTATACATAATTCATATAAAAAGATAGATATCTACTTTAATGGTCTTAAAAACATAGTTACGAATTTTAAAAAAATATTTGATAAAAATTGGTATTTGCGCATATATATAGATGATTCATTAGATGCTAGTAAAAATCATAATATGAAGAACATATTATTAAAATATAGTGGATTTATCGATGAATTATTTCATTTAGATTTTGTTCAAATGGTAAAATTTTCATGTGATATGTTTAAGAATAAAAATAACAGTCCATATCATTATGGATTATTTGGTACATTAATGAGATATTATCCATTGTTTGATTTTAACGATAATTTACACATAAAATATTCAATTGTGTTAGATATTGATATTTCTGTAAAAGAACTACAATTTAATTATGAAATGTTTAATACTATAAAAAAATTCAATGAAAAACATCCAGAAATTAAACCAATCCTATTCTCAAGTTTAACTACGTTGTATTATATAAAATATAAACCTAGAATGATTACAGATGATTGGATAGATGGTGGTAGAATTAGAAATATGAATTATAAATTTCCAAAACAAATTATTTTATCTTTCTTTGATTTATTGCTAAATAACAATAGTAATATATATGAATATATGAAAAAAGTATCTAGCAACAAATTAAAACATCATGATAAACTAGATTATATATATCAATATGGAATAGATGAATATTTTCTAAATGTATATCTTGAACCATATCTAAAAGAAAACAAAATAACATATGCTTCTGAAATTATTTTAATGCCTAGTAAATTAATATATTCACATTATGTTTACAATAAGAAATATAAAGAATTATCTAAAGAAAAAGAAGAAAATATAAAGAAAATGTTTAAAATACTACTAGAAGATAAATATAATGATAGTCTAAATGTTACTGATAATTTTAATATATTGGATAAAATAATATATAGCATAAAATCAAGAAAAATCGAGAGAGAAATGGAAAAAGTATTTGCTCTTAGAACTGCTAAATTTCTGAATTTAGTAAAAAATGACTACGAACAATATGGATTTAATAAAAAATTATTAAAATTATTTAGTTTGTATGCTAAATCTAATGGAAAGCCATTCATATTGATTCATAACTCAACAACTGGAAATAAAAAATTAATGAAAATATTACCATATTCGTTTTATCAGGAAAAAAGAATTATCTAATGTAATTATAAATTAAATGGAAGATTATTGTGATTTAGTAAAATATTATGAAGAACCTACATTTAAGTATAATGTTTTAACTTCTTGTATCTTCTTATTAGATCGTCCATATAAGAATAGTGATACATATTTCAAAGGATTGAAAATAATAGTAGATAATTTTAAATCTATATTTGGAGATAATTGGTATCTACGAATATATTTTGATGATACTATATTACAATCAAAACATAAAAATGATAATATCAATAAATTAGTTCTTGAATACAAAAATTATATAGATGAATTAATGAAAAATAAGGATATTCAACTAGTAAAATTTAATTGTCCATCGTTTAAAAAAAATAAAAATGATATATGTCATTTAGGTCTGTTTGGAACAATGCTTAGATATTATCCATTATTTGATTTTCAAGATAATAAAAATATTAAACATGTTATTACGACGGATATTGACATACCAAGTGTTCATAATATATTATTATATAAAAAAATATATGATTTTTTAACTAAAAATTATCCACTAATAAGAGTTCATGGTAAATATAGACCAACAGTTGGATATAATACAGATTCTAGAAAAATGAAAAAAGTATGGATATTAGCAGGAACTATACAACTATATGGTAAACAATTTGATCATAATGTTTTATTAAAATTCCTTAAAAAAATATCAACAGGAGATAATGTGGATATTATCAAATATGTTCAATCATATTTACAAGAATACCGTCAAGAAGACATGGGAGTATATTCATACGGAATAGATGAATATTTTTATAATATGTATATAATGCCCGAGTTAATTGAGAATAAAGAAATATACTGTTATTTATACACTACATCATTTGCATGGATATTTTATGCGCATTATTATATAAATCATAAATATGAACATTTAGAAGAGAAATTAAAAACGAATATAAGTAGAATGTATAAATATATAATGGGTAAATATTACGATACATCTAAAGATTTAACTAAAATATATGATATATTTGATGATTATATATATATAAAATTTGATCAAAAGTTTATTAGATACTCAACTGAGAAATTTAAGGAGTTTCTATTTGAAACTATTAAAGAAGAATATAAATTATATGGATTTGACGAAGATATTATTAGGTATGCAAATATGTACTATAAAACTAAAGGTAAAATAACACTAATGATTAACAATTACCCAAATAAAGATAATATAATAATAGAATTGGTTGATAGTAAACTGTAAATGATAATTAATATCTAACATTATATTAATTATTAAATGTCTAATAAGATTAAATATCCTAAGATATCAGATGACACTTTCTATAAGAAATTAAATAAAATTTATAAACTTTTTAAAATTTATAAAGATAATAGAACTGTTAGAGAAATATGTTTTCCATCAAAATATAAATTACAAATACCACAGAAATTCGTTGCCGAATTTATAAATCCAAAAACTCCTTATAAAGGATTGTTGGTTTTTCATAAAATTGGATCTGGTAAAACATGTTCTGCAATCAGAATCGGGGAAGCTTGGAAATATCATAGAGGGATTATGATAGTTGTGTCCGCATCTTTGATTGGTAATTTTAAACAGGAATTACGATCAGAATGTGCTGGGGAAGAATATATATCAAAAAGTGATAGAAATAAATTAAAAAAAATACATCCATTAGATCCTTTATATAAGAAAATAATTCATGAAAGTGATAAAAAAATATCAAAGTTTTATACAATTATTTCATATAATAGATATATAAGTTTATATGATTCTCATAAAATAGATCTTAATAATACACTATTAATTATTGATGAAGTCCAAAATATGGTAAGTGAACATGGAACATTTTACAAAAAATTATATAGTAGTATTTCTAGAGCATCTGATGATTTAAGAGTTGTTATATTGTCAGCAACCCCTATGTTTGACAAACCAGTTGAAATTGCTCTAACATTAAATTTATTAAGACCATCTGTTAATTTACCAATTGGATCAAAATTTAATGATATGTTTTTAGAGAAACGAAAAAATGAAAAAGGGGAAATGAAATATTACACAAAAAACATGCATATTTTCAAGGAAATGATAAAAGGGTATGTTTCATATTATAGAGGAGCCCCTGATATTGTATTTCCTGGAACAAATATTAAATACGTTAAATGTAAAATGAGTGACTACCAATATAAATCATATAAAACAGTATTCACTAAAGAAGGACCATTTCGTGTTGGAGATATATTTAATTTGCCTAATAATTTCTTTATTGGATCTAGAATAATATCAAATATAGCTTTTCCAAAAAAGGAAATTGGTAAAGAAGGATTTGATATTTTTAAAGGAGATTATCTCAAAATGAGTAATCTTAAAAAATATTCGATTAAGTTTTACAAAATACTACAAGCAATTAAAAAATCGGAAGGTTTAGTGTTTGTTTATTCAAACTTTAAGAAATATGGTGGATTAGAAACATTTGCTAAAATTCTCCAAAATCATGGATATAAAGACTATAAAGTATTTGGACAAGGACCAAAAAGATTTGCATTTTTTAGTGGTGATGAAAGTGCTGATTTTAAAGAAGAAATAAAAAATATTTTTAGTAAAAAAGAAAACGTTAATGGTTCTTTATTGAAAATAATTTTAGGTTCACCTGCTATAAAAGAAGGAGTAACTTTATTACACGTCAGTGAAGTTCATATTATAGAACCGTATTGGAATATTTCAAAATTATCACAAGTAATGGGTAGAGCAGTTCGGTTTTGTTCTCATAAAGATTTACCTAAAAAAGACAGATTTGTTAATATATATGTTTATCTGGCAACTCATCCAAATGAGAAAACTATTGATAAATATATATTAAATTTAGCTAGAAATAAAAATAAGATTATTGAGGATTTTGAGATGGCATTAAAAGAAGCATCTGTAGATTGTCAATTAAATAAAAACATAAATATTGGAATAGATGATAAACGAATTGTCTGTATGCATTAATTTTACATTAAATATTTTATGTCATTTAATATAATAATGGAAACTAATAATGGAAACTAATAAACTATCAAATAATACTAATGAACAAGAAAATAATAAACAAGATTGTTATTCAATATTTAGAAAATACTGGTGGATATTATTAATCATCGTATTATTGTTGATTATAGTTATTTATATCATACTCTCTAAGTTTTGTTGTAAATGTTCACACATATCTAATATATTAAATGATACAAGATATTTAGATAAAACAGTAGATGACATTAGTAAATTAAATACAAGTTATTTTAATAAACATGTTATAGATACTGGGGAACATTTGTCTGGAAATATTAGATATATAAATGATATTTATAATCAATTTCGGTTCATGACTGATAGTCAAACTGGATTAATATATATAAATAAAGCATTTGAATAAAAATATATTTACAATTAAAAATATTTTTATTTACATATCTGTCTCACATATTGCTTTACATTTGTCTTTGACACAAATGATTTTACAAATCCAATTACTAAAAGAATCATATTTTTTATTTTCCCTAAATAATAAATTTTCGATGGAATAATGTAATATAACCCCAATTATAAATAAATTTAAATAAACATAAACCGCTTGTTTAGGATCATCGATATGTTGTCTATCTACTTTGTCTTTTTGGATACGTGTTTTGAACCAAAAAATTAATTCCATTACAATTCTTCCAATTATAACTGTTACTAATCCAACTATTAAATATTTTTTTATGGAATCTTCCATTATATAATTAGTTTTGATTTTATTTTCAAGTTGGCTTATAAACAGATGCCCCAGGATTATTCAATTCATCTTCTAATTGTTTTGGAAATATGACAGGTATACCTGTCATTAAACTCATATAATCAGTATATTCATTTTTCAATAGCAATTGTTTATCATATGGTTCAATCTCTTGTTGAATAATTTTGTTCATATAATCTAAAAAGTCAATTTTAGCATTATCTAAATCATTTAAAATATCAATTGGACTGTTAATATTTGACTTAGGGAACTTTTGAGAAACTTTAATATACATATCGATCATTTTAGTTGATACATTTTTGCTTTTAGTAAGTTTTTTCATTTCTTTTTTAACCATTAGTTCACTTTGTTTCTTGTATTTTTTTTCATGAATTAATGATTGTAATTTCAATCTATTTACTTCTTTTCTATAGTTTTCATTTTCGATTTGCTTAATATCAATGATCATACGTGGTGGTTTATCTACTGAATCTTTAATGATTTCATATGTAAAATCTGTATCAATATATTGGGTTGTGTATAGAAAATTATCAATTAAAAATTTCTTATTTTCTTCTAATTCTATTCTAAATTCATCAAGAGATTCTGTTTTTTCGTATATATTATTAATTACTTGTTTAAATTTTGCTCTTGAAATTTGTGTTTTAAATATTTGATCGTAATCATTTTTCTCAAAATATATATCTTGTAATGAAACTTTGTTTCCCGACTGAGAATTATTTGAGTTTTCCTGTAATTTTTCCATTTCTATAATAATCCTTTATTATATAAAATAATTATGATTTTATCGCATTTATCGTGGGTAAATTGACATTTTAACATTGTAGTTTGGATAACAATTACATATATTACATTTATATACTGTATGTTCATCCATGTATGAATTATCTATTTCCCATTTATGCTGACATTTCTCTAATAACGTATCATTAATATTATCTATACGTTTACGTAACAGTCTTAATTCTTCTCGTAAATTACCAATTCGATTATATGAGCGTGTTCTTTCATTTATTAGACTTTGTATTTCATTATCCATTATCTTATTATTTATATATGAGAACTTGTTAGATTGTTAATAAAATAATCAACTTTTTAATATAAATCAAAATTATACTATACAACTATTTAATCATCATAACATTTAAATATAAATAACTTCGATTTTTAACTATACATATAATACCAATCTCCATATTTACCTATGTTTTTTAATAGTTCGTCTCTATTTTTATTTTTATTTTTAGTATTATTACCATATACAAGACCAGTTATAATTAAGAAAAAAACTATTAAAAAAATAATAAAAATTACATTATTATCAACATTATTCATTTTATATAATATATGAATAAATAAAATTGAAAATATTAAAGTATGTTAACTGTATATTATTATCTATTAATAGTAAATCATGAAAGTATTCCAATACGAAAATGTTGAGTTTATTGTTGGTGAACATGATATAGATAATTGGAAAATTATTGATAATGCTGAAAGTCATCATGTTTGGATGCATTTAAAAGACTTTCCATCTCCACATATAATTATAAAAAAAGGAATATATGATCTAAAAATAGAAGCAGAACTAAATGGATTAAGTTCGTATCATAATTATTTAAATTATGGAGCTAAATTATGTAAACAACGATCAAGTTCAAAATATAGATGTATGAGAAATTTAACAGTTATTTATACAGAAATCAGTAATATTTCAAAAGGTAGAAAAGCTGGTGAAGTATTTACAAAAGAAACAAAAGAGATTAAAAATATTTAACAAAAATAAAGTGTTATTATATTATATAGAGATTTTTACATTATGAATAAAAAATTTGTAGATGATACTTTAACAAATCATATTAAAATAACTATTAATGATTTATTTTTAAGTCTAAATAGTAATGATAAAAATATATTAATATCAATAGTAGTCGATATTATAAATAAAATTGCATTTCATTTTAATTTTGATTATAATGATAAACCAAAATATATGAAACAATTTACTCAAAACAATAATAGAGATATTATCGCAATAATTAAACTTATACTTCCATATATAGATGAGAAGAACAATCTTGAATTATATCATACACTAGGTTCTTTTAATGATTTATATATAGCTAAAGAGGATGGTAAGTTTAAATTCACAAATATCCAATATAGTAGATTTTTCGTTAACACAAATATTGGTTTTGGAAAATTAGAAAGAAATGAAGAATATATTACAGATGTTGACGTATTAAACAATGTTGCCGTAAATAATAAATACTATAATACCTATATAGTAGATGATGATATAGAATACGAACAATTTGATATTTCCCATTTTGAAAATAATAAACTAATACTTATGGAAACTATTTCTAAAATAGGAGGTAAACTATATGTAAATTGGGTAAATATACGACCATTAGGAATAACAACTAATATTTATGAATTAGGATTATATAAATTAGCATCAAAATATTTTGATGCTAATCCAGCACATTTTAATATTAGTAAAGATGTAGGAATAATTGATATGATATATACTGTATTAGTTAATGATTTTTATGATAAGATTAAAAATGTTAAATGGTATATATTTGAAGCAAATATTAATGATAAAATACACACTTACCTTGAAATTTTAAATGATTTATTCCCATTAGATAATATATTTAATGAACTAGAATGGGACGAATTAGATCAAAATGTTAAATATAAATATACAGAAAAATGGAATGAATTAGTGGATGCGATTAATTTATCTGGTTCATATGGTCAGTATTCAGTTGATATTATTAATGAATTATTTAGAACTATATTTTTATTTGTAATATGGAACTACTCTCATGTATATGAGTATATTAAAAATATACCAATAGATGATGATTTACGTGAACTATCTACTAAAGGATTGTTACATTTAATGATAGATAATGGAATGTTAGTTAGTAATTTTTATGAATATTTATTAGAATCATATAGTATATTTAAAACAACATGGTTTAAAAAATGGCTTATTAATGATAATAATGAAATTTATACATATTATAATCGACCAATTAAATATAGTTTACCAACTATCAAGAATATGCCATTTACGATAACTTTAAAGAACATATATAATTTTGCAAAGAATATGAATTTTTATAATGAACATCATATACCATTAGTATTTCATACATTATCGAGAAACCAACGTAATATAATATTAGATAGGATAGTAGATAGAGATAAAGAATGGTTTAATATAAAAAGTGTTATTAGAAAAACATTACATATTTCTGATGTATCGTTAATAGATGATATCAATAATGAAATATATTATGAAATTAGAAAAGTAATTACGTATTACATAATTGAACAACAAATAAATAAAGGGATTTTATCAGAATTTATCCCAACTCCCGAACTAACAGATGAAGCATATTTTCCAACAAATTATGTAGATAAACGGAAAATATTAGCTGAAAGGATGAGATCAATAGTTTTTACTGATAAAAATATAAAAAAATATGAAGAATCAATATATTTTTTAACAAATGATACATATAAAAAATTAAACGAAGAATGGAAATTTTCAACTGGTAAAACATATTTTGATGAAATATGTGATAGTGAATGGCAAACATATTATTCATTAGATTGGATTTCTCAAATATCATTTTTTAACCATTACTCAAATAATAGAGTAATATTTATCACAGGATCTACTGGGCAAGGAAAATCTACACAAATTCCAAAACTTATTCTTTATGCTCAAAAAATGATTGATAATAAACAAGATGGGAAAATAATATGTACTCAACCAAGAAAACCACCTACTGAAGAAAACGCAAGAATAATATCACTCCAAATGGGTGTTCCTATTCAAATAATCGATAAGAAAAGTGCTAAATATATGGATACTGGATATTCTCAAATCCAATTTAAACATCAAACAGAAAAACATGCTAATAATAAAATATCATCATTTTTAAGAATTGTAACTGATGGAACGTTATTAGACGAATTAACTAATAACTTATTATTAAAAAGATCATATAGAAATAAAGAAAATATAATTGTGAAATATTTTGATCAAAATATATATGATAATGTAATTATAGATGAAGCACATGAACATAATACAAATATGGATATAATTCTAACTTTAATGAGACATACTTTATTTTTTAATAATTCAATTCGATTATTTATTGTAAGTGCTACAATGGATGATGATGAACATGTATATCGAAGATATTATAGAAATATAAATGATAATTTTTTGTATCCAATAAACAACACACATAAATATTTAAATCTTGATAGAATAAACATTGATAGACGATTTGATATAACACCTCCAAATACAACAACAAGATTTAATATTACTGATATTTACAGTGACAGTTCAAAAGAGGATATTTATGAAGAAAATGAAAAGGAAGGAATTAATATTGTTAAAAATATATGTTTAACTAGTTCAACTGGAAATATATTATTTTTCTCTATTGGTAAAAAAACCATCGAAAAAATATGTGATGAATTAAATACGATATTGCCACCAAATGTATTATGTATCCCTTTTTATGCTGAAATGACTGACGAATGGAAACATAAAATCAGTAAAATAGATGAATATTTACCATATGTTAATATTACTAGAAATAGTATATTAAATATAGTTATGGGAACTCTTAAAGAAGAAAATGCAGAACATGTTAATATAGGTTCATATGATAGAGTTGTAATTGTTGCTACTAATGTTGCTGAAGCATCTATCACTATTCCAGGATTAGTTTACGTAGTTGATTGTGGATATATGAATATTGTTGCGTACGATGTTGAAAATAATACCAGTTATGCGGATTTAATTAAAATAACAGAATCAAATAGAATCCAACGTAGAGGAAGAGTTGGACGAGTAATGGATGGAATTGTTTATTATACATATAAAAAAGGATCTAGAGAAAATGAAAAACAACGTTTTAATATATGTTTAAATATTAATTTATATGAAAATATTTACAAGATGTTAATGGATCATCGAATTGATGATGAACCATTTCTTATTGACTTGAATTATCATCCAGAAACAATCGATTTTATGATTAAAAATAAAATGTTAACACCAAAAGATAAACATCCATCATATGTAATATTAAAACATCAGTATTACGATGCGTTAATTGATGATAATAAATTTTATTATGGTAATTTTAATATATTTCCATATATTTACGTAATTCATACTAACAAATTAATATTTGAAAATATATATGTTACTGGATTTAATCCAAAATCAATATATGACGAACAAGGATCTTTTTATTTAATCCATCCAAACGAAGAAGAGGTTGTTAGAAATGATATGACAGGTTTATTTAATGAGAAAACTGTCACTAATTTTGTTAATAAAAAAATAATATCAAAAATAAAAGATGGTTTTGAAAAATTAATAATGATATTTTTCATAGTGAATAAAAATATTGATGAACGTGTAATGACTCCTGCTAAAACATTATTAGGAATAGAAATATCTAAATTTATACAATCTAGTAAAGTTAAGGCACTACAATTACAACGGAGTGAAATATTTAGCAATGTTTTAACATTAGCGATGGCACATAGATTGGGTTGTATTAAAGAAGTATCTGTTATTCTATGTATGCTATTTTCTTTAAATGAATTAACAAAAAGCATATCAATTCGTGACTTAATTACATATGAAGAAAAAAATGGTAAGAAACGTTATCATATAAGAGAATTTAATGAATATTTTAAAAATGATTTATCTGAATATCTGTCAATATTAAAAATATATGAAAGTTTTAAAGATTCATTTAATTATTTATTGATGTTTGACGATAAATTATATAATGTTGAGATGTTGACGTTAAATTATAATAAAGATCTTCAAATATACACGGAAATAAAAAATGATATCAGTAATAAGAAATATAACGAGAATAATATTAATAGTTCATATCTTGAATTATACAGATTATTTAAAAAAAATGATGTTAATTATGGGTCATCATCAACAAATTCTAAAAATGAATATATTAGATTTAACGATATGAATAATTCAAAAATGTTGAAAGATTTCGATGAAAATAAACAAAAAATCATTAAATGGTGTAATAGTTTATATATAGATAGTACTGTATTTTGTAAGTTCATCCAAAATTATATAAAATATTACCAGTCATTAATATGTCTAGATGATGATCTCAAACTTTTTGATAAATTGTTAATACCATTAGAAAAAGATGACAATCCTAAAATAAACATAATTAATAGTTTCTATTTTGGCTCTGCTGGAAAAATAGCAATATTAAATGAAAAACCGTTTTTAACATCATTAACTACTATTAATAACATAGTTATGTATGAAGATAAAACTATTAACAAGGATACAAAAATCGTTTATTATAATATGTTATCAAATATAGATATTAAAATAGTAGCATTATTGACGTGTAATGTAATTATTTCAATTACAAACAACATTATGAAGTATATTACTAATGAATATATTAACTCTTTAGATCCTATTAATTTATATAAATTATTAGAAACAGATGATCTTATTTTAACCAAACATTATGAAACAACTATAAATCATATAAGAAAATTACTACTATCAAAATATCATCATATAGGAGGTAGTATGAATAATTATTTATTAAAAGTAAGGACTAGTAAAATAATAAATGATAAACGTTTAATGAAAAAAATTAATAAATCAATATTATTTGAAAATGATTCTGATATAAAACATAGAGAAAGAATGAGAAAAATTAAAAAAAATGACAAATTATATATTCATTCAAATATGACATCATTATTAGGATTATATGGAACTATCGATAGAGGTAATCACATTCAATTAATTCCATATTACATTAAAGAACATCATCATATTTTTGAGGTTATTAGTATATTGAAAAATAAATATAATAAATTATCAATTAATATTATATTGTAAATACACTAAATTATATAATATAAAATTAAGTATATTATATAATATAAAATCAAGTATATTAGTTTAGTAACACATGTTTTTCTATAAGTTCTGTTAATATAACATTAAATTTATCTAGTTGAGTATCATCAAAATCATCATTTAGCCAATTATTTATGTCTAATCCAACTTTTTTCAAATATTTATCACGAATATCTGTTATATTTTTCGTGTAATCTCTTATCATATGTTTAAATGAAATATTTTCTCCTTTAATCTTATTTATTAATTCCTTTACTAATTTTTCTCTTGAAATATCATTATATTTTATTCTCATGTCTGAATACCATATAGACCATGCTGAACAAAAACCACCTGGATCACCTATTTTTCTTGTTTTATAATGTTCCGATAATTCTAATTGTTGGAATCCAATTTTTGGTAAAAAATCTTTCGGTTTGAAATATTTATATGTTGGTAATAATTTATCAAATAATTTTATTAATATGTCATCTAATAATTCTGGATTATAGTTAAATCCAAATGGGTAATTTGCTCCATTTGGTTCAAATCTCTCTATTTCTTTCTTTGTAAAACCAATTATGATAATATTACCATGGGATCCTTGTGATAATTCAATACCCAACGGTATTATCATATATTGTATTTTTGGATGTGCTTCATATTTCGCAACAATTTCATTAAAAAAAGTAGGGATAAATAATTTCTGATAAGTCCATATTATTTCAAAATTAAGATATTCTATTTTATATGATTTTATTATACCCAAACTATCAAAATATTCATCTATTTCTGGATTATTTATGAAATTAGGTGTTAATGTTGAACATATATATTTATTACCTTCTTTGTTATACTTATAATATAAACCAATAAGTCCAAAGATGATATCTAATGTTGAGCCAGTATATGTTACAAAACTAGTATTTTTTAATACTGGAATGTTTATAGAATAAGTTATTTGAGAAATAGGAATTGATTGTTCTTTTTGAATAACAAAATATTTAATAATATCCAAACAAACATCATCTTTATTTGTAACATTAACAAATTTCCCTAATTCTTTAAATTTTGTTGCAAATGTGTTTTCATCCATTTTTTTGACACATAATTGTTCCCATTTATTTTTCCATTTCATATTTCTTTCCCTTAATATATTTAAATAGCTATTTACTATAAATTCATAAAATACCTTTTTATCATTTTCTAATATATTATCTATTGGTCGTATGTTTTCTTTATTTTTAATATATATATTATTATTATGATGTTCTAATATAGATCTATATCTCATCCATAATTTATATTTTGTTAATAAAAATAACACAGAATTTCCATCATTATCCTGTATATTAACATTTGTTTTCTCTAAAATTAAATCAAACTTCATTTCGTCTAGTTTTTTAATATCAGATTTAAATTTATACAATATATCATGCGCAATTGTGTAACCATTTATGTTAATATAATTCATATTTTGAAAATATGGTATATATAATTTTATGAAATTAGTATTCCCTTCATTAACAGCATGATGTAAACTGGTATCTCCATTAATATCTTGTAGTGTTGGATCTGCTTTATATTTTAGTAGTATTTCTACTATTTTTTGATTATTTATAATAGTTGCATACATTAATGGAATAAACTGATTATTAAGATCTGATACATTTGGATCTGCATAATGTTCTAATAGTAATTTTACTATGTTAAATAATTCGTAATTACAAGCATAATGTAATGATGTTTCTCCAGAAATTGATCTAGCATTTATATTTATGTTTAGATCTAGTAGTAATTTACAAGTTTCTACCTGTTTATATTTTATAGCTATTTGTAAACTATTATCTCCATTTTTATCTTGTAGATTAATATTTGAATTGTATTTTATTAGTAAATTAATAGCTTCTTTATTTCCAAACATGATCGCATAATGTAATGGAATATTTCCATTAATGTCTGTGATATCTGTTAATGTTATTCCTAATAATTTATCGTTATTATCTAATATTAACGTTAACGATTCCATATAATTATACTTAATTGGTAAATATAACAAAGTTCTTCCATCTCCATCAATTATATCTAATTTTACATCTCGTTTAAGTAATGTTTTTAATAATTCTATTTCATTTCCAATAATAGCATATTGAATTAAATAATTATCACTATTATCTCGTAAGTTTATATCTAACTCTTTATCTTCTTCTAATATTTTAATAACTTCAGATATTTGATGTTTTTTAATAAGATCAAATAATAATTTTGACATTCTTGATATCTAATACATATAAAATACTTAGAAATTAAAAATATGAATTTAATTTAATGTCATAATTAAATTAAATTATACACGACGTTTATTCAAATCTATTTATAACATTTTTAAGCATATTAAATACTGATTTCTTTGGTTCAAATAAGCCGTAAATTGATATACACATCAATAAAATTATAACATACTTACATATTATTATCGACGTTGGAATAATATCACTATATATATGAGGATTAAATATTTTTTCAATAATAGAAGAAATCATAGAACGATCATCAAATACTTCCCATGATAAAATAGTAAATATACATAAACTAATGTGATATTTTAAAGTATTATTAGGGAATGTCCATCCTAATAGTATATATAATATACTTGCTATTTGGAGTAATCTTAATGTTAAGATACATAATTTAATGACCCCGGTATTTCTTGGTAATAATAGTCTCTTTATATGACTCAAATATAATAATACAACATCATCAACATTAGGTAATAAATCTAAATTTTGAATTCTAGCAGACTCCTCTTTCATAATTTCATCTATAAGATTATCTTCTATTACAAATTGTATGTTTGATGTTTGTTGTGGTGGTTGTGTAGATACTTGATTAGGTGATTGAATTTGGTCAGATGGAATAACACCAGCAACAACATTATTTGGAATATTATTAATATCATAAAGTTTATTATTAGGATCTAAAGTTGTTAAATTGTTTAAATTATAAGGATTAAATTGTTTAAATAAAGTATTATTAATAATTTCATTTGCTTTAGTGAAATCCATTTTATCAATATTTTGAGTAGAGAATGGAAGACTTAATTCTGTTATTTTATCATTATTATCATATTCATGTAATTCCATAATAACTATATTTATAATATTACTTAATATTATAATTATGATATTATGATACCTAAAATTATACATCAAATATGGTTTCAGGATACATATAATAAATACATTACTAGTAAAAAAAGATTTTCAATTGAACAATCTATAGACGATAAACAAAGCTGTATATTAAATAGTTCTACCCCTGAAAAATATAAAATATTTCAATTAGAATGGATTATATTGAATAAAAAATGGTATTATATTTTATGGAACGAAAAATCATTACTTGAACTTATTAAAAATAATTATCCGTTATTAACAAAATCATACCAATTATTGACTGTAAAAAATAAAATAAAAATGGCTAAATATTTATTAGTATATCATTTTGGAGGAGTTTATATAGATATATATGTAAAATGTTTAAAACCACTTGATAAATTATTAATTTTAAACGATAGTAAACAATTAATGTTCAGTGAAATACCATATACCACCCAAATAGAAAGAAATATTATTGACATTTTTTACGGCTATAAAAAATGGTATAAAATTATTAGTGATAGCATTATATTATCTACAAGATTTCATCCATTTATGAAATACATATTAGAACAAATAACATGGGGAATCGATAATAATAAGATAAATAGTCATAATTTCATAAAAAAAATTGTAACAATAAATGTAAATGAAAATATTAATAAATATAAAGACTCTATCATTTTACAAAATTACTATTTAGATCCATGTTATATGTATGATAACCAATGTAAACAAATTCCTTTATCATTTGCTACTCAAAATGAAAATATTTATGATGATGATGAGAAAATTAATAAATTAAAAAATATAACAATTAAATCTATCAGTTATATCTATTTTGGTTATATGAGAAATATAACTAAAACAATTTTATTTATTCTAATCTTATATATGTTAAAACTTATTTATGATTTATCTTTTTATTGATTATTTGAGTTGTCATAGTTTACTTGTGAATCATTATCACGAATATCTGGATCTGCTCTATTATGTGTTAAAATAAATTTATATGGATTATTACTCAACGATATTATATTATCTATTATAAATAAATATGATTCGGTTAATAGTTTTATTCGTTGTGTATGATATGGTCTTATAAGATCACATGCTTCTTTATAAGAAAACCATCCAATATCACCTATTTCTATTACTTGGTTATGATTATTGATATTAATAGATGGTATCTTATCATCAACAGAAATACCTGCAAAATATATATGTTTGTATATAATACCATTCGTTCCAGTAAATGTTTCTTCTAAATGAGATAACTTATTTAAAATAACATAATCATCTTCTTCAAAATCAGTCTCTTCCTCAAATTCTCTTTTTGCGCATTCTAAATTTTTTTCATATCTAGTTCTTCTTCCTTTTGGAAATCCCCATTCTGGACTTATATATATGGGTTTAATGTTCTTCGTATAAAATTTTAAATTATCTGGAAAAATCCCATTTTTTAATATCGTATATTTCTCCTTAGATACTTCATATTCATGTTCATATAATTTGTTATTTGAAGTACATTTCCATAATTCATTCCATAATTCATCAAAACATTTTTCATTTATCTTCTCAATCTCGGCTGGCGTCATTTGTTCAAATAATGATATTAAATAATCTATTTCGTTTAGATCATACCGTCCTCTTATAAATTCAATATATCCTAATGTATTTCTTCTACGGATTAATAAAAATTTTATTTTATTTTTGAAAAGCTTAATAAATTTAAAATTATTATAATTATTATTATTCGTTTTTAATATATTTATTGATCTAATTTGATTTTTTTTATTATCATAATATTTATCCATAGAATCTCTTGTTATCGTAAAATTATTCACAAAATCATCAACTGATAATTTCTGTGATGATAATATATCATTGATACTTTCAATATCTAGTTTAAATAGTATCATACCAAAACTAGTAATTGGATCATTACATTTTTTATAAGTATGACCATATTTACCACAGTTTATACAAAAACTTTTTTTCTTCTTATTAGCTTTAAGAATAGGAGCATAATTAAATGACATTATAATAATTAATAGTTCTATCATATATAGATATTTATTTATTTATATATTAACGCTTTCATATAATTACTAATGTTATGGTATTACTTTGTTTAGTTGGTTGTTGTTTTTCTACTTGGGTATTAGATCTATGTTGAATATATTTTACTATCATCTCTGAATTATTATTATTATTTCCACAATAACTATTATATTTTATTAGGTTGTGTATATTTCTTCCAAAAATATCATAGTAGTATTTACTAATGATATCAATATCATAGTTAACATAAAGCTCATTCATGAATGATATTATTTTCTTCTTTAGAAAATAAATAGATTTTATTAGATTCTTATTACTGACTAATAAATCTAATAATTCAACTAGATGTTGATTACTATCTATATTCTGTTTACATGTTGTTTTGAATAACTTAAATTTAGTATCGATCTGCTCTATTATATTTTTATTATTTGTAAGTATGTTTAAATATTTATCCATATGTATACTTTACTATGTTTGAATAAAATAAAAATACATATTAAATCTATTAAATAAATTTTCAATTTTTATTTGATACTAACTAAATATCCATATAATTTGCTGATGTATCTTCAGTATCACTATCTATTTCTGTTGTAGGTTCTTCTGATATATTAATAGATTCCTCATCATCCATATATGTCAAATTTTCATTGTAAAATTTTGATGTTTCTGTGCTTGTTGCTAAATCATATAAATATCCAATTACTAATATATGCTCATCACCTGTTCTAAAAAAAGTCTGTCTAACCACAATTTTAACATAATCATTAGGCTTTATTTTTTCTTCCGTCTTTATCAATATGATATTACCATCTAGATCTCTTTTGAAAATTTCCTGATTGAAATCATTTGCTTTTATGAACGTTATAATAGGTCCATTCTCTGCTGTAATCAATAATTTTTTCAAAATATTAATTTTACATACTATGATTGTTTCCTCGATTGGTGAACATATCCTACCACTATATTTAATATCATATCTACTTGACGTCATAAAATCTTCAGCAACAATATAACCACTGCTATATGACATAATCTTATATACCTTTGTTACATATCCATCAGTGTTACATTTTTTTTCTACTTTTTTCCTAAGATTTGTTATAAGATTTATATATAGATCTTGATTCATTTGGTTTGGGTGTAACTGCACCGTAGCATATAGTTCTGTATTAATGTATGGACTCACTAGATTTGCCATTATACTTAATTATATGTAATATATTTAAGTATATATAAATTTTTCAGTTCTATAATTAATTATATCAATTTTTTCATTTTATGATTTTATCTTTATATTTATCAGTTGTTAATATTTTATATTTTCGTATTTTTCTAACTGTATCAACTGATTGTAAAAATATTGGTTTTATATTATATAATCCAATATATGGTATTTTGTTAAGTTTTTTGTTATCTGTTTTGCTATCAATAGAAACTATTATTGGTTTATCATTCAATTGAACCCATTTACCCTGTTTCTTTATCCAAAACATTTTATTGTTACCTATTTTTATATCTCCATTTTTATAAAATGACGCACTAACTGTTGGACCGTTAGATTTTCATTCATATATATTACTTATTGACTTTTGTATATATTTTTGTAGGTCATTTTTTGATCATGAATTTTTGATTTGATTTTTCGAAAATAATATACTGAACAAATTCAGTTTAAGT
>Ga0257125_1000902_pt1 | contig 33940 bp, 40 predicted proteins | sample SI106_200metaG_FD_190183 | JGI IMG/M metagenome (GOLD analysis project Ga0257125, IMG submission 190183) | Marine microbial communities from Saanich Inlet, British Columbia, Canada - SI106_200 | ecosystem: Environmental > Aquatic > Marine > Inlet | place: Canada: British Columbia | collected... | reverse complement strand
ATCTTTCAATGTTTTCATAGCGTAGCTCCATGTTTTATTAAAATTAAGGGTTTAACAAAACAATGGGGTTACGCTATTTGTGTACCAAAGTTACAAGATCCGCCGCGATAGCGGCTTCGTCCAACAAATTTATCAACCGGAACGCTAATCGTCGCTGATAAGCTCAAGTATTGTAATCTTGGCAAGACCATCTTGATATCAAGTTCTGTGCAGCGGCGGGTTATAATGGCGTCAGCAAAGTGTCACAACACGACGCCAGCTTGATATTGTTGGCAGAAGGCAAAGACAATTTGAATTTTGGGAATTATGGGGAAGGATATGAAATATACATCAAAACAGGGGCAATATCTTGCTTTCATGTACTATTTTACAAAACTTAATGGTATGCCTCCTGCAGAGGCCGACATGATGAGATACTTCAAAACATCTCCGGCATCAATTCACAATATGGTTCTCAAACTTGAGGAAAATGGTCTTATCCAAAGAACACCAAAAACACCAAGGAGTATCAAGCTTTTATTGTCACGTTCCGAGATTCCAGATCTAGACTAAGATTGAAATGGTTTTAGAGCAATGTTTTCATAACTTGAGTTTTCCATGATTTATTTTTTCACATGATCATGGGCAATTCCCTGTTTATCAGAAATTTGTTTTTCAGCCAATCTGATATCTTGCAGTAGCTCAAGCTTTTCAAGCAGCTCCTCGTATACTCGAACATCTATGAGAACGGCTGAGCTTTTACCATGTTGAGTTATTACGATTGGTCTTTTGGTATCATGAACCTGTTTAATACAAGTGGTTGATTTAGCTCTGAATTCAGAGAGGGGCTTGATATCCTGATTTAGATTAATTCGTTGTATAAGTGGTTAAATCGAAGAAGCCGAAGGCGAAGTCTGACTTGGGAAGGCATCAAGCGGGTATTGGCAGCTTATGCCTTTCTTGCGCCTGATCAAAAGAGACAATTGGAATTGCGTCGGGCGGAAAGCAAGAACACGCACCTTGCTGTAAATGTGAGTACAACTGAGGAGCCCGGTGCGGGAATACCGCACGCCGGGATCTGTGCAGGGGGCATTGGGTAACCGGTGTTCCTACTGCGACTCTTCCAAAACATCATGCTTGCATCATGCATCAACGCATGCCTATAATAGATGCATAAAACCTAAACCAATAATAGGAGCAAATCATGAGAACAACATTAAACATTGAAGATGATCTTATCAATAAAGCTTCAAAACTAACTGGAATCAAAGAAAAAACTTCTTTAGTAAGACTTGGGCTTGAGGCACTGATCGCAAAGGAAAGTAGCAAACGCCTTGCTAAACTCGGCGGAACAGAAGAAAAGCTGAAAACTATACCTCGCAGGAGGTCTCAAAATGCCTGAGTTGGTGTTAGCAGATACTTCCATATGGGTTACTCATTTTAAAGAAGGTCAGAAGCATCTCACTCAATTGCTTGAGCAGGGTTTGATTGCCTGTCATCCCTACATCATAGGAGAATTAGCTTGTGGCAGTCTTAAAAAACGTAGGGAGATCATTCAATTGCTTGAAGCATTGCCTGTGGTAGATGTTCTTGACAACACGGAAATAATAGAATTCATTGAATCTCGCAAATTAATGAGCATTGGAATTGGGTATGTTGATATTCATTTGCTAGGTTCCTCGCTTCTTTCTAATACTCCGCTTTGGACTTTTGACAAAGCCTTAGTTAAAGCTGCAAAATTTTTAGATATAGCCTACATCAGCAAATCAAAAAGATAATGAATGTATACTCGCCGACTGCAATCGCCATCGGTAGGGCTTTCCTCAAAACTTCGAATAAAAGTTTTGGGTTAACCGACCATCAGAACAGCAGTCGGTGATGCTGGTGTTGGCTTCCGAAGGACGGAAATATGAAAATTATAGATATTAAAGACAAATTCTCGCTCTTTAGTGAATTTTGGAGCCCAAAAATCGTGGGCGAACTCAATGGTCAATATGTCAAACTTGCAAAACTAAAAGGTGAATTTGTCTGGCACCAACATGAAAATGAAGATGAACTATTCATGGTGGTAGAAGGGAAACTGACCATTCAGCTAAGAGACCAAGATATCAAATTATCCAAAGGACAATTTTTTATAATTTCTCGTGGCGTTGAACATCTCCCAGTTGCTGAAGAGGAATGTCATGTCTTGCTTTTTGAGCCGAAAACTGTGCTCAATACCGGAGATGTTATGAATGACAGAACCGTTGATAATCTTGAAAAAATCTAATGATAAAAAGCTAACAATTTTCTTCAACTGATGAACATCATCGATGTTCCTTCGTCGCTATGGTGCTGTCATCTGAGAAACACGTTGGGTGAAAAAAGAAGTTGCAGATAACTCTAATGAAGGGAGTCTGAAGTAATTACTTTCAGACCTAAGAATTGTTCCATTGGGTCAAAATCATGGTCGTCATGCAGCAAACTGATACCGTTTTCAATACAATATGATCCGATCAAAACATCAATTGTTTTTCTGCCAGTAATTCCTTTTTTTCGCATCAGCCGATAATTGAAGGCTGATATTATGGCGCTATTATAACCACCGATTTCTATGAAAACCAAGGTACTAAGAAACGCTTTAGCTTGGTTAAAATCTTTATCGGTTCGAAAACCTTGCAGTACTTCAGTTAAAATCAAGTCAGCGATAAGGATTGGTTCACTATGCAACAGTTTATCAAGAGCATCAGTTTGCCAAGTTATTTGACCATTGAAATATGCAATCCAAACTGAGGAATCAACAAGAATCATTTATCTAACCTCATTTGTTCAAGGTTTCCTTCCCAGTGTAATTTGCCACGAAGGGATTTGATTCTTTCTTGTTTCTTTAATCGGACTAAAAGTTTTAAGCCTTCTTCAACAACGGCTTTTTTTGTTTTTAAATCAGTTAATTTCAATGCTTCATTCATCAAATCGTCATTTATTATGATGTTTGTTCTCATTGGATCTCCTTTGTGTATGTTTTAATTTATCATACACATATCAGTTGAAAATTGGAAGCATTTTAACATTCAGTTGACCGCAATCGCCGCCGGTGAGTGGAAGGAAGTGCAACGTTCCTGGCAAATTCATCGTTAATCAACGGTCAATGCAGCGGCAACTGATGCACGCGTTGGAACATGAAAATGTATCTTCCGACTCAATAGCAGTCATGCAAGTAGTTGCTTTGCGAATTAGCAGTATTCATATCTTTAAACTCTTGGGTTTCTATTTTTTTAGGTGGTGAAATGAAAAAATCATATTTGAAAAATAGATTTATCACCCCTCTAATAAATGCATTAAAACAAGGTATTACACCAGAAAGACTTGCGCTGACAGTCTCTGTTGGCTCCATCTTAGCAGTGTTCCCAGTTTTTGGAACTACCACCATACTTTGCGTTATTTTCGCCTTTCTTTTTCGGCTCAACCATGCAGCTATTCAGATTGTCAATTATGCCGTCTATCCCTTATGGTTTATTCTCCTGCTCCCTTTTTACAAAATTGGTGGCATGTTGTTTAGGTCTTCAGTTGTAAATCTATCCGTTGAACAAATAGTAACTTTGTTTCGAATAGATAAATGGGAGTTTATTCAAAATCTTGGATTTGCAACTCTGTATGCTGTTGTAGCTTGGGCATTAATCTGCCCGATTGTTGCTGCAATTTTGTATTTTCTGACGCTACCAGTATTTAGAAAATATTCAAAATCTTGATTTGTTATGTTACTTTCAGCAATGTCTGGTTAGGTTTTTGCAAAAAGCTGAATGATGAAACCTGGATCGATCTTACAAGATATCTTGAAGTAGATGAAAGATAACTATAAAATTTATTCCGACAATTGTTTCAACCTGACGTTTTTAGCCGCTCCGTTCGCTTGGTTCACTGCACTCTGAAAAACGCAGGTTAAACAGGTGTTTTCATATTTCAAGTAGCGATGGTTCAATGAAAACGATGTGCTTCATATTGGGTTGATTCTATGGATGATATATATTGCTTTTGGAGTGGCAAAAAAAGTAAAAGATATTCAACAAAGCAGCTGATAATGATTTTCGTCAAACAAGTCTTTGCAATTCGGACACTTTTCTAACAATCGAAATGGCCTGATTGCATTTTCGATACTAATTGGATCAAAACAAGATTATAATAGCTGGCAACAGCATGCACACGGCCGGAAACCGCCTTGGAGTAGGCTTTTCCCAGCGTTTCAGTAAAGGTTCACCGTTAATCAACATTCACGGAAGCCGCCGGTGATGCAGGTGTTGGAAAGAAAAGTGATCCAAGAATATATCAACCTTTAAAACAATTGTAGATATGAGCAACATAGCAATATCATTTATGGAAAAGAGCGATATTGAAGAATCAGCGAGAGTGCTCAGCATAGCAATGCTAGATAATCCAATACACCTTGTTGTTTTTCAAAATTCCGATGAAAGAATTCGAATTCAAATAGAGAACGATTTTACAAACCTTTTGAAAGATAGACCAGGTATTGTCTTTATCGCGAAAGAGAAACAAAATATCATTGGTGTAATGAGAATGTTCTCTTGTTCTGGAAAAGATACAGCAGATGATGAAACGAAGTCTCAGGACGAAAACAGTATTGATTGGAGAAGAAAAGTCTGGATGAACGAGTGGGGTCGCCATGATCCAAAAGATCAACATTGGCATCTAGGGCCAATTGGAGTCTTACCTTCACATCAAGGATCTGGTGTTGGTTCAATGCTTATGAATCGTTTTTGTTTGGAGGTGGATGCATGTAGGGCAAGCGCGTTCTTAGAAACAGACAAAAATATAAATGTTGTATTCTATGAAAAATTCGGATTTAAGACTATTGCCGAATCGATGATATTCGGAGTCAAAAGCCCATATATGCAGCGAGTGTCAACATGATGAATTCAATACAAACATCCAATTATTACAGTCATAGACAGTTTTTATGCCTGATTGTGGGTAAGCAGTACTAATTATTTCAACTTGTGTATTCGCCGGGGGGCTGGAGTTGCAGATCCATCTTGAATTTAAGTATCACCTCAGGACCCCGTGGATACTGGTTTTATACTTCTTTAAAGGTAAGGTTCAATGAGTCTAATTTCATCAGTTTTTATTGCCACAAGCTTAGATGGTTTTATTGCCAGGGAGGATGGTTCTCTAGATTGGTTAGATGCTGCAAATGTATCTGTTCCAGAGGGGGAAGACTGTGGTTATGTTTCGTTCATGAATTCAGTTGATGCATTGGTAATGGGCAGAAACACATATGAAAAAGTATCATCATTTGGTCAGTGGCCATACGAGAATAAGTCGGTGATTGTTTTGAGCAGCCGTGATCTTGATATACCTGAGAATCTAAAATCAACAGTTGAGCACTCATTCGAATCCCCGGACATATTATGTGATCGATTATCAGAAAAGGGATTTAATCGTTTGTACATCGACGGAGGTATCACAATTCAGCGGTTTCTGAATTACGGACTTATAAATGACCTTACAATCACTGTAATACCAGTGATCATAGGCACAGGGAAGTCCCTATTTGGTAAGTTAGAGAATGATATTAAGCTAAAGCACACTTCAACAAAAGCGTATGATTTTGGTTTTGTTCAATCAACTTATCAAGTGGTCAAATAGTACAACATTTGCACACACGGACGGCTATGGCGCCCTCGATAGCGTTTTTCCCAAAGCTCCGGCAAAGGAACATCTTTAATCGACCATTATCTAAGTGGTCGGCTTTGCTGGTGTTGGAAATGAAATGTATATTAAGGAGTTTTCATGAAAATCCAAAATAGTTTCATAATTTCAGTAATATTAATCTTCCTGTGTTGTTTTACCGCTGTTGGACAGCATTCCCATGAATCAAAATATGTGGGGCAAGAAAAAAGACAGATAAAAAGCCTTTCAACATCAGATATTGATGATCTTAAAAATGGGCGAGGTTGGGGGTTGGCAAAAGCAGCGGAACTCAACGGCGTGCCAGGACCTATACATTTACTGGAAATGAAAGATGAAATCAGCTTGAGCTCCGAACAGAAGAGAAAAATTGAAATTATATTCCAGACAATGAAAACACAAGCTATTCCATTGGGATTCAAAATAATAGAGTTGGAAAAAAAGTTGAATGGCCATTTCGCCGACAAGACAATCACTGAAACCGTATTGAGGAGCCTATTGGATGAAATTGCTGAAGTCAGGAGTAATCTACGCTATGTTCATTTGTCTTCTCACTTAAAGACTCCCGAAATATTATCACCTCAGCAAATTCGATTATACAATAAGATTAGGGGATATTCTGCGGATGATCCTTGTCTAAACATTCCAAAGGGACACGATCCGCAAATGTGGAAAAAACACAATAACTGTCCTGAATAGGGGGTCGGTGGCTCTAATAAAGGAAATAATATGAATTCTCAAATCTCTGGAGGTTGTCTTTGTGGCTAATCCGCCGCTTTGCTATGGGTGTGGCGGGTCAGTCAAACGTTATATGTACATTTCTTTTGGAATTGAAATTGAGACATCGCTCAAATGAGATATTAAACCATGATTATTGAAAAAATGAAAATTGATGATTATGACGAAATTCATCAGATTTGGTCCATCACAAATGGAACGACATTACGGGCTATCGATGATTCAAAAGAAGGAATTGAGAGATTTTTAAAAAGAAATCCAAATAACAATTTTATCTGTAGAATTGATGGAAATATTATCGGTGGAATCCTCTGCGGACATGATGGAAGAAAAGGTTTCATTTATCATACTGTGGTAAATGAAAATTATAGGGATAGAGGTATAGGGAAAAAACTAGTGGAAAATGTCATTAAATCGCTGAAAGAAGAGAATATTACCAAGATAGGCCTATTGGTTAACTCTGACAATATATCTGGAAATAATTTTTGGGAGTCGCTTGGATTTAGGTATTTTAAGAACTTAAAATATAGAATCTTACCTTTAGATGAATTTAATACTTAGGGATCGTACAAAAATAACTTGGCATAATCTGTCCGCAAAAGTTCCTTAAAGACTGGACATTTTGCAGACAAAATGCCAAGTCAACGCGTTTCCTTTACATCGATGGGAAACACTTGAGTAATTATTGAGCCAACCCTTACCAAATAGATAGTGGGTGATTATACTGAAAAAAAACCAGGATTAAAGTATATTTAAATGGGGTTTATGAAAGCAATTGTATACACAAAATACGGACTGCCGGACGTTCTTCAGCTCAAAGAGATAGATAAACCAACTCCTAAGGATGATGAAGTCTTGATTAAAGTTCATGCGGTAGAGGCAACGAAGGGTGACTGTGAGATGCGAAGTTTCAATTTCGCGGTAAAATGGTTTTGGCTGCCTTTGCGATTTGTATTTGGACTCACAAAGCCAAAGAGACAAGTATTGGGCGGGTATTTTGCGGGTGAAATTGAATCTGTCGGCAAAGACGTTTCTAAGTTTAAAAAGGAAGATCAGATTTTCGGATCTACTAAACTTCAGTTGGGTGCATATGGTGAATACATGTGTCTGCCAGCCAGCTACACTCTGGTACCGAAACCGAGTAATATGAGTTTTGAAGAGGCGGCAGCCGTACCTCTGGGAGGGCTGAATGCACTTCACTTCATGAGAAAAGCAAATATCCGAAAAAGCGAAAAAGTTTTGATCAACGGCGCCGGAGGAAGCATTGGAACGTTTGCAGTGCAGATTGCAAAATCAATGGGAGCTGAAGTGACAGCAGTTGACAGCACCATAAAAAAGGAAATGCTTCTCCAGGTCGGCAGTGATCATTTCTTTGATTATACTAAAGAGGACTTCTCAAAAAGTGGCCAAACCTATGATGTGATTTTTGATATGGTTGCCAAAGGTTCCTATGCAAAATGTGTTAAGGCGCTCAATCCCAAGGGACGCTATTTAATGGGAAATCCACGTTTGTCCGATATGCTAAGGTCTTTTCTGACAACCAGGTTTACTGATAAGAGGGCTATGTTTGTTTTTGCCGGAGAATTGGAGGAAGAGCTGGTTGCACTAAAAGAAATGATTGAAGAGGGAAAACTAAAATCAATTGTCGATAAAATCTATCCGCTTGAGCGAGCTGCTGAGGCGCATCGAAGAGTTGAGGCTGAACAGAGGCTGGGGATTGTTGTACTTTCCATGGGAAGTGCACGAGATCGATGAATGCAAATGTTTATACCGATTACAATGGAGTTACGCTATTCTCACCCGACCATCCCCACCTTAGGTAAGGTGCCTATGCTCTACTTGACCGGGAAAAAGAATCGGCAAATTAAGAAATCAATGTTACGTCAATACCAAGTGTTTCTGCAGATTCAGCAAATTTAATATCTACTGTGAGAAGTGGGGCTTTATTCTGTGCAGCTATTGCAAGATGCAATGCATCCAAAGTTCTGAGGGGGGTATTGAATTCAGCAATCCAATTCATTGCAGTTGAGAAGTGTTTTGGGTGAATTGGCAAATATTGATAACTTTTATTGTCAATATGAGTACGAAATATAGTCAAAATATCCATAGCATCTTCTTTAGACAGCGCATTTTCTCTGGTCTTTCGGGCAAGAGCAGAAGTTAATTCAACTTCTGTAAGCTGGCTAATAGCAGGGTGCCTGGCTTTAACCAGGATATCTTCGACTTGATCACTCATTTTTTCAGGGCAGTAATATGCAACCAGAATGCTTGTATCAATATAAATCATTGGTAACGCTCTTCTTCTCTTTGATCTATAACTGTTTGACTAAGTGATTTTCCTTTGACACCAATTTTGTCTCGAAATTGCTTTAAACTTTTTAAAGGGGTGGGATTATTTACAATATTAGAGATTCGAGCAACACGTTTTCCTCTACGTGTTATAATTATTTCTTCCCCTTTTTCTACCCTATCAAGGATCGAACTCAGGTTGCTTCTTGCTTCTTTTACATTAATTTCAAGCATGGTCTCCTCCACAAAATGTACACTTTAAGAGTACTCATTGGGCAGGGTTGTGTCAAGGTCAAAGATATCGTGCAGGTGTTGTTGCTTTGACAGCTTTCGTCGATTGAAGTATCGTATGACTACAACCTTATCGATGGAGATTCTACATGACAACAGTAACTGTGTCCCCAAAATATCAGATCGTTATTCCGCGTGAAGTGAGAGATAAATTTCACCTTATCCCAGGGCAGAAAGTCCAGGTAATACCTTATGGCAATAGGATTGAGCTTATACCTGAAAAACAAATTTCAGATATGCGAGGTTTCCTGCGTGGTATTGATACTTCGATTGAAAAGGAGTCTGACAGATTATGAATATTGTTGATTCTTCAGGTTGGCTTGAGTTCTTTGCTGATGGACCGAATGCAGATGATTTCAGTGTACCGTTATCCGATACCGAAATCTTAATTGTACCATCCATAACTGTTTTTGAAATTTTCAAAGTTGTACTTCGTGAACGAGATGAAGACTCAGCACTATCAGCTGTATCCTTAATGAGGCAAGGGAGAATAGTTGACCTAAGCTTCGAACTTTCAATTCAAGCGGCTAAAATGAGTCATGAATTCAGGATTTCTATGGCAGATAGTATTATACTCACAACTGCCTATACTTATGACGCTACTGTATGGACTCAAGACTCTGATTTCAAGGGCTTTCAAAATGTAAAATATTTTCCAAAGATTAGCTCATAGATTTCGAATAATTATGAGCTTAATTGAACGCAAAGGTGTGGAAATATACTATGAGCGACAATGAAAGTAACAGCAAAGGACATCAGCAGGAATTTAGTCGAATTGGGGAATTCCACAGTAGCTGAACACTCACAACGGTTTTTTAAGACGGGAAAGGGAGAATATGGGGAAGGAGATAAGTTTCTCGGGATTAGAGTGCCAATCATCAGAAAACAGGTTAAAAAATATAAAGATATTTCTCTTGAAATAATTTCAAATTTACTCAAGTCCTCTTATCATGAGGTAAGATTGTTTGCGGTTTTAATGCTTGTCAGAAAATTTTCCAATGGAGATGATAGAGAAAAGTCAAAGATCTATAGCCTTTATATGAACAGTACTAAATATGTAAATAATTGGGACCTGGTCGACAGTTCGGCGAGTTATATTGTGGGTGCGTATTTAGCTGATAAGGATAAACAACCGATTTATGATATGGCCAAATCAGAAAGCCTCTGGGAGCGACGAATTTCAATCATGTCAACTTTTCATTTCATAAGAAACAATGATTTCAGTGATGCTTTAAAAATATCAGAAATATTGATTGATGATAGAGAAGACTTGATTCATAAGGCTGTTGGGTGGATGCTCAGGGAGATTGGTAATCGCTCATTAGCAATCGAAGAAGAATATCTAAAGGAACATTACAAAAAAATGCCACGTACCATGTTACGTTATTCAATAGAGAAATTACCGAAAGAAAAAAGAAAAGCGTATTTAACTGGAACTATGTAAGGGAATACTTTTAACAAGCGGCATCAATGAACAGCCCTCGCAGTTTTGCGATCAAATGCGGTTTCATGTAAAACAACCATTTACTGCTTCGCGTTTTGTTCAGTGCAGACCGTTATGCCACGCTTTTAGCACGCAACATAAATCTGAAGCCGACGGTATGGGCACAACCTGGCAGCATTCCGTTGGTGTGACTGACGGCAATGACTCAATCATGTCTCAGAAATAAAAGGTAGATTCGATATGTTAATTAAGTGGGATACAGATCCAAAACAAGACCGATTTGATCGAAGGGACGGTCGGAAAACGATGAAGGCCATTGTCACTGCTGGTAATGGAGGATACGATAGGCTCCAGTGTCGCGTAGTAAGGCTTCCGACGCTTGAGCCGGGCGAGGTTCTGCTGCAAGTCCTCGCCGCCGGGGTTAACAATACTGAAATAAATACACGTATTGGCTGGTACTCTTCCTCGGTGACAACAGGGACAGAGGCTGCGGCAACTACCGAGGAAGAGCAGGCAACTGTGAAGGCAGACGGAGGGTGGAACGAGGCCACACTTTTCCCATTCATCCAGGGTACAGATTGTTGCGGCCGTATTGTTGCTGTTGCTCCGGGTGGGGACGAAAGCACCATCGGCTCTCGCGTACTCGTGCGGGCGTGCATGCGGCAGTCAGGTTTTGAATCGATGGACAATATCTGGATGGGCTCTGATTTCGACGGTGCCTTCGCACAGTTTGTTAAAGTTCCGGCTGGGGAGGTGTTCGCTGTGGACTGCAATTGGAGTGATGCCGAACTTGGTACGATTCCTTGTGCCTACGGAACTGCTGAAAACATGGTGCATCGCGGGAACGTGCGCAAGGGTGAGCACGTGTTGGTTGCAGGCGCGTCTGGCGGTGTCGGCTCAGCCGTTGTGCAACTGACCAAACGGCGGGGAGCTACCGTTACAGCGATTGCGGCAAAGACGAAGATGGAGCATGTTCTTTCCATCGGAGCCGATCGTGTGATTGATCGTGTTGAGGATGTCGTTGTCAGTCTCGGCAAGAATTCTTATGATGTCGTTATTGACAATGTTGCGGGGCCAGCTTTTGGCGGCCTGTTGGAGGTACTGAAGCGAGGGGGAAGATACGTGTCCTCCGGGGCGATTGGAGGACCACTCGTGGCACTCGACATGCGTACCTTTTATCTGAAGGATTTGAAGCTGATAGGCTGCACTGCCTGGGACGAACCCGTTTTTCCAAATCTTATTTCTTACATTGAGTGCGGCGAGTTGCGGCCGCTTGTCGCGAAGATACTTCCACTCGAACAGATTGCGGATGCACAAAGCGAGTTCCTTGAGAAGAAACATGTTGGTAATTTCGTTTTAATTCCGCCGCCGTTGGACGATTGATGCAGGGCAGATGAGCAGAGCGTCATGATAAAACATGCAGGATTCTCTGGGTTATTGATTACTGCGGTGGGAAGACTATTTCCGAACTTGCAGAATAGCTTGATATTTTGGGATTCTTACCTGGTTACGTCAATGGTACCGGCTGGACCGTGATATCAGATGTTGACAGCAACCCGGCCCATGAGATCGAACGGTACGCAGTTGCCGAGCGAGGCTGACACTTGCAGAACAGCGCCCGGTCATGAAAGGATGCATGTGATGTCACCTGACAAATTTCTGCAGCGGAGCCGCTTCCCCACCCACAAATGGTAGAGGCAAACTTAACCAGACTGAGAAGGAAAAATCATGTCGAAAATAACAGGTAAAACGGTAGTCATCACAGGAGCAGCCAGCGGCCTTGGTCGGGCCTGGGTGCTGGGTTTTCTCAAAGACGGTGCCCGGGTGGTAGCAGCGGACATCAATGAAGAAGGCTTGGCTGTGTTACAATCGGAAGGGGCTTATACAATCAAAACCGATGTGGCTGATGATCAACGAGTGAAAGCGATGCTTGCTCTTGCCTTGAATAAAACCGGGCGAGTGGATGTACTCTTTAACAATGCAGGGATTGGTGCTTTTACACGTGTTGAAGAGCTTGCTGAAAACGAGTTTGAGAAAGTGATTGCCGTTCATCTGTTCGGGACTATTTACGGAATGAGAGCCGCAATTCCCATCATGCGAGAACAGAAATTCGGACGTATCATTAATACCATCTCTCGATCAGCGGAATTTAATGGAGCAGGCGTCAGCGCGTATGGATCAGCTAAGGCTGCTATCTGGGCGGCTACGCGAAGTGCTGCCAAAGAGGTGTCAGATGTGGATATCTTGATCAATAGTTCAGTGATAGGGGCGTAAGCTGCGCAATAAAAGAAAAAACAGGGTCAGGCCTTCCCTTTAGACATCAAATGACAATTCTTAACGTGGAACTGGAAGATACTCTTTCAGGCGCTCAAGTCGCACAAATAATAGATCTGCTTAGCATCATCAGAGGAGTCGCCAGGGTTACGGGAGATGAGTCGTATCAACGTGCGGCTTTGAACCCCCCTGAACCCAGAGGAAGCTTAGTTCCTTCCGGCAGACCGAATCAGGAAATAGACCTTGATCATCTCAGTCCCGCCCAGAAAAAGCATATCATTTCCCAGGCAATCGCCTGGGGCTCCAGGAATGGGAAAATAACCCTGAATATTCTGGAAAGACTAAGCCCTGAAGAGATGTTGGGTTTGGCGACAAAATTTCTTGGGGATATGGCAGATGACGAAAAAGATGTTATTTTCCGGAAGATGACTTGAGAGATAGGTCGAGAGTGGGGGAGAATACAGGCAAAATCAATTTGACGAATTTCGTCGAACTCGAATGCTGAAGTGGCAGGTGCGACCTCAGAAGTCCCAAATGCCGACTGACACCTGTGTCAACCATTTTAACAGGATGATATATGCCCCTTCAAAATAGGGTTGATCCCTGGGGAAAACTTGTTGCTACGCCTGCTAGAGGGACATTATTAGGCAATAGAGGTATTCTGCATAATAAACAAAAACAGATCGTCAAAACATATCAACATCAAAACTGGGTGACGTGCAAATTACAATATAAGGGTAGAAAACGCATCCTGATGTCGCCCCACAAATACACCGAACTTTTCTTTTTAGACGAAGCCACTGCATTTGCAGCAGGGCACAGACCTTGTGCCGAATGCAGAAGAGAACGATATCTTGAGTTTAAGGACTATTGGGTCAGAGCGAACCTCGGTCAGCAGCCGGAAGACGTTAAGGCTTCAGTTATCAGCAAGACGATGCATACGGAGAGAATCGGTAAAAAAGAAAAATTGACTTTCAGGGCTGAACTGAAGGATCTTCCTGCGGGAACTATTTTTTCAAACAGTGGTATGGCATATCTGGTATTTGCAGACAGTGTCTGTTTATGGTCATTTGAAGGATACCATCCAGCAGATAGAATTAAACTGCCTGATGAAGTAGAAGTATTAACGCCCAGATCTATCGTCAAGGCATTTAAACTGGGTTTCAAGCCTGAGATCCACGAAAGTATAACTGGTTGAGGCCGCTCTGCTGTGTTCGAAATTTAATCATTCGTTTCCGGCTCAATTTATTACGCTAAAGGTTCTATGGATAGTTTAAAACAGGCCCCCATCTCGATTACAGAAACTGTTCGTGCACGTTCCGTGGTGCAGAATTTTCTGAAACCGACGCAACTTACGCGATATCAGGCACTGTCGGAACTGCTCGAAGCGGATGTTTACGTTAAACATGAAAATCATCATCCAACCGGAACGTTTAAGATCCGTGGCGGCGTGAACCTGATTCATCATCTTAAAAAAAAGAACGCCAAAGGGGTCATCACTTTTTCAACCGGAAACCACGGGATCTCTATCGCAACAGCGGCGGCCTGGCACGATATGCAGGCAACTGTGGTCGTTCCCGAAAACAATAATCCGGTCAAGAATAGAGCAATTATTGAGACGGGCGCTGAACTTGTTGAATCGGGTAGAACATTCGAGGAAGCGTCAAAAATCGTTGACAGGCTTTGCCGTGAACGAGGGTTGTACTATGCCCATCCCGCAAACGAACCGCTTCTTATCAATGGTGTTGGCACAGAGTTTCTGGAAATTGTTGAGGACTTGCCTGACATCGATGTGATGATTGTTCCGCTTGGAGCGGGTAGTGAAGCCGCCGCAGCCATCACAACCCTGCGCAGTTTCTGTCCCCGGATTGAGATTATCGGAGTGCAAGGTGCGAACTCACCTGCAGCGTATAATTCGTGGAAATCAAAACAGATATCCTCTGCGGCGAATACAACCTTCGCAGGTGGTTTCGCGACGGGCACCGCCTATGAGATCCCTTTTCAAATATACAGTACGGGACTGGATGATTTTGTGCTGTTAACGGAAGATGAGATCTATGAATCCATCGCAATGGCCTTGTATTACACGCATAATCTGGCAGAAGGGTCAGGTGCATCAACACTGATGGCAGCTGAAAAAATAAAAAAGAGAATCAAGGGGAAAAAAGTGGTGTTGCAGATGAGTGGCTGTAATGCGTCACCGGAAGAGATTCATAAAGCGATCGCCTGCGCTTCTTTTAAAACCGGTTATAATTCGTCCAACTAATACAATAACAAATTGGAGCAGATTAAATTATTATGGATGGAAAAAAAAGATCGAATGTCAAAAAGGGTCTTGAGGTCAAGATCGTCTTGAAGCAAGATCAGAGAAGTGGAAAATTAACCGAGGGCGTTGTCCAGGATATCCTGACAAACTCTTCCTCACATCCCCATGGCATAAAAGTTCGCTTGACCAGTGGTGATGTCGGGCGCGTGAAAGAGGTCTGCAATTGAACCACAGGCGTCTGTAGGAGGACGATAATGGAAGCAAAGCAAATTAAAGGAAAAAAAGGACACGATTTTTCGAAAAGAAACAAGGTTTCGGTCTGGGTTTCTCAGCACCCTTATGAAGATATCCCCGATGCCTATTTTGAAGAAAAATTCAGCCATAAAAAAACACGCGCGACAAATACATGGTCGGATAATTTCAAGCTTCAATATTTTGAGCCTGATTTTATGGAGACCAACGGGGCTCATGCAGGTAAGGTGGATATCAAAAAGGCCGCCGGTGAGTGCTCTTTCTCTTCCTCTTATATTGAGGTATTGATGAGTAAGGCGAGAAAGAAAAAAATGGAGGCCGTGACGTGGATTGTTCTGCTGTTTGAGCATGAGTACAGCGTTAAGCTCTCCGGCGTCGACAAGGACACCTACATGACCTTCCTGGGGGCTTTTGACTATGATGATACCGCCGACAATCTGTATGAAATTGAATCATAAAGAGGAAGAATCCACCATAAACAGGACATTGCTGGGGTTTTATACGTTAAAATATCACTATCAGAGATATTATGGGCATAAAAGGAGCTAAATTAACTGAAAAAGCCATATCCATTAGCGAATGGCTTGAAGATTCATTGTCAGGTGTCGGGATGATCAGTCGCAGAAAGATGTTTGGTGGCTATGGTGTTTTTGAGAGTGGGGTGATGTTCGCCCTGATTTCCTCTCTTGCGCTGTTCGTGGAGACATAATAAAGTTTTCTCAATGTCAGACAGCGGTAGATTTTCGGAGAGAAGGAATTGATGATCCACATTGCCTTACATTTTCTTGTACCAGCCATCGTGGCAGGGCTGTTTTTCCGGCCGGATTGGAAATTGGGTTTTTTGATTATGATAGGTACGATGCTGGTAGATGTCGACCATCTGCTGGCGATTCCTGTCTATGATCCAGGGCGCTGCAGCATCGGCTACCATCCTTTCCATGGTTTTTTACCCATCGCACTCTATCTATCCCTCTGTTTTATCCCCAGACTGCGTTATGTCGGCCTGGGACTGGTGATTCATATGGCCCTGGACTCATTCGACTGTCAACTCACAAATGGCGTCTGGTATGTTTAACCCGTTTTTCTGGAGTTAAAAGTAAGGCGCAGAGCTGGGATATTGCTGGCTAAGAAGCTGATGGCTGCGGTTGACGGAATGGGCAGATCATTATAAAACCTTAGAAATATACGAATCGTCGTCAGTTGAGATGAAATCTGCTCTATACGCGGTAGCTTTTTGCTATTGGCGTGACTATTTTGATCCGTTTAACACTTCAGGAGGAAACCCGTGAACAACGTTATTGTATCCGCCGCTATCATTGGGGCAAGCCCCACGAGGGCGCAAAGCCAATATATCCCGATTACACCGGCAGAGATCGCCGATTCAGCCCTAGGAGCCCATAAAGCGGGTGCTGCCATTGTTCATATTCACGTTCGCAATCCGGAAACGGGGGAGGTTTCCAATGAGCTGTCACTGTTTGCTGAAGTCGTAGAGCGTATTCGGGCTAAAGCCGACGTGGTTCTCAATCTGTCGACCGGTGGAGGAGGGGGCATGTATATCTCAGCGGATGGTGAGGTGACGAGCGGCCTTCTGAGCGCAGAAGAAAGAGTGGCACACATTCTGGAATTGAAGCCCGAAATATGTTCTCTCGATATCGGTACGATGAACTTTGGTCCGGGGCTTTTTGTGAATGCGGAAAGCGTTGTCGATAAAATGGCAGCGATGATCAAGGAGATCGGCAGCAAGCCGGAGATTGAGCTTTTCGACCTTGGACATATCGAAATAGCCAAACGTTTGATTAAATTGGGACTCATCGAAGGAACCCCCCATTATCAACTCTGCATGGGTACCGCTGGTAGCATGGCGGCAACACCTACGAACGCGGTCCATTTTGCTGAATGTCTGCCTGCTGACAGCACCTGGTCCATCTTTGGCGTTGGGCGAACCCAATTCCCAATGGCGGCCATGGGCGTTCTGCTCGGTGGACATGTCCGGGTCGGTTTCGAAGATAATCTCTATCTGGATAAAGGCGTCAAAGCCGAAAGCAACGCGCAACTGGTCGAGCGCGCCGTCGCCATCATCGGCGACCTGAACAAAAAAGTGGCATCCGTCGAGGAAACCCGGGAAATTCTGGGACTGAAAAAGCCGTAAGATCCCCTCCGACCCCATAAGGGAGGAGCATGGGGTCCTGGGCGACAGCGTTTCGATTATCAAACAGACAAAACAGATTTCTAACAGGAGTAAGAAACTATGGGATTAGGACCAAAGATTGACGAACTGAAGCGACGAAAAGCAAAAGCCCTGGAAATGGGAGGCAAAAGAAAGGTGGATGCGCAGCACAAAAAAGGGTTTTTCACAGCCAGGGAACGGATTGAAAAACTGCTGGATCCGGATTCATTTTTTGAGATCGGACTTCTGAACCATTCGGATGTCAGGGGCATGGAGGACAAAACGCCGGCTGACGGCAAAATCGATGGATTCGGCACCATTGATGATCGAACTGTCGGTGTTTCTGCCAATGACGTGACGGTGATGGCCGGTGCCGGTGGACGAATCGGGCACCAGAAAGCGTCCCATTTAATTCGGATGGCCGTCGAAAAGGGCTATCCCATCGTTAACCTGGGAGAGGCCGGTGGGGCCAGAATTCCTGATATCCAGGGTTCCGACGGCATGAGTTCCATGACAACCACAAATCAGATGACCACTCGTTTACGCAGAATCCCGATGGTGGCCACCATCATGGGTGACTGCCTGGGTGATCCATCCTGGATGGCGGCTCTGGCTGATTTTGTGGTTCAGGTCAAAGGGTCCTGCATGGCTGTTTCCGGCCCGCGGGTCTTGGAGGTTGCCACCAGTGAGAAGGTATCTGCGGAAGAGCTGGGTGGCTGGAAACTGCACGCAAAAACGACGGGTCAGGTCGATCGAGCGGCTGAAGATGAGGAGGATTGTTTTCGGATCGTGCGTGAATATCTGTCGTATATGCCTTCAAATTCTGATGAGTTACCGCCGATAGTGCCCTGTACTGAAGATGCGTCTGCCAGGCAAAACCAGCTACTGGACCTGATCCCGGATCAATCCAATAAATCCTATGACATGAAGCGTTTGATAAAGACCCTGGTTGATAATCAGACCATCTTTGAAATCAAGCCTAAGTTTGACGCGAGTGTCATTACCTGCCTGGCACGTATTGATGGTCAATCGGTGGGCATTATTGCCAATCAGCCATCCCAGATGGCCGGAGCGATGGGGCCTGAAGGCTGTGACAAGTGTATCAGCTTCATCTGCCTCTGTGATTCATTTAATATCCCACTCATCTTTCTACATGACACCCCCGGTTTCAGAGTCGGTAAAGCTGCAGAAAAAAAACGGATGCCGGGTCGAATTATCACGTTTATTCAGGCGTTGTCCAGTGTAACGGTCCCGCTGATATCGATTGTGATTCGAAAATCCTACGGCATGGCCAATTGTAATATGTGCGGTGCCAACATGGGTGCTGATTTCTATTTTGCCTGGCCCAGCGCAGATATCAGTTTTATGGGACCCGAAGTAGCGACAAATGTTGTCTATGGAGCTAAAATTGCGGCCTCGGAGAATCCAGAAGAAATGTGGAATCAGGCAGTGGCCGAATTGAAACTTGCCAGTGAACCTTGGCGGGCAGCCGGTCTTGGATATCTGGACGATGTGATCCAACCCCAGGACACGCGGGAGATTATTATTAAATCCATCAAACTGGCGCGTGGCAAAAACAAGGGCTTCAGCAAGCGGATGCTGGCAAACTGGCCTACTGCGTACTAACAGAAAGATAATTTTTAAACCCCCTTGACAATGAGGGGGGATATTAGTTAGTATGGACCTAACAAACAGTCAAACAGGGTGACTTGCATGGAAAAGAGGGAGTTGATTTATATTGCGGTTAAGAAGTTTCACGGGCTGGCCCATGAATGCAATCTGGAGCTTTCGGACCATCTGGGGATGTCTGAACTTCAGCTGAATCAACTTCACTATCTGAACATTATTGATCGAACCGTCGGCTTGACCTTTACCCAGTTTGCCGAGTTGCTGAAAGTGACGAAGCCTTCTGTAACGGAGATCATCAACAAGCTGATCAGGCTTAACTGTGTGGAGAAAATTCAATCACCGGATGATGGTCGGATTTTTTATATTGAGCTGACAGAAAAAGGTCGGAACATTGCTCAAATATCCTCACTGGCAGAGCAGAGAGTAGTTGATATCATTCTGGAACGGTTTGATAATAACGAGATCAACACGTTTGTCACCCTGATTAAGAAACTTTAGCAGGCGTTACACCCCTGGCCTGATCGCTCAATGGTGTCCCTGCATGGGGTTACTTAATGAAAGTGCTGAATCGCTGCAAAAGGCGGAAAGAATTGACTTATAAAGTTAGTTAGATATGAACTAACGTGTAAGCGAATGGATTTATTCGCCTTTTATTCCCGATGTCAGGCAGCGTAGGCAGAAGAAACTGAAGTAGAAATGTCTGGGATATTTAAAGGATGTGTAAAAAGGAGAAGAAAATGGAACAACGCCATAGTAATAAAGGTTTGGATGTCATCCCCATGATGCAGAATGTGCTGTTTCCAGAGTCTGAAGCAGAAATCAGGGTTGGAAAGAAGTTTGGTGAGACATTCAATCAACGTCTGACTGAGGGTAGTGAACATGTGATTGCCCTGACGGTGAAGAATGGATTTGACCAGAACCGGCCGGCAGAAGATAAATTTTATTCTATTGGGGCATTGGTAAAAGTGATTACCCAGAAGCGGTCGAACACCGGATATGTTTTCCAGGTACAGGTGCTGGATCGCATTGAAATTGAGGAGATGGAGATCGAGAAGGACAAGGTTTATGCCACCTTCGCCCGGGTTCCCGATGTGATGGATATGGATGAGTGGAATCAGGACAAGATGCTGGGTTACATGAAGGAGGTGACTTATGAGATGGGAAAACAGATCAGGGGCTCCGAACCATACGTCCAGATCATTAAAAACCTGAAGACGATGCCCCAGTTGATGGGATACCTGATGCAGTTTCTGAATATTTCCCTGGAGCAGAAGCAGTCGTTGCTGGAAATCAGATCATTAAAAGATCGTGGCATTAAATTTATGGACTTTTTGATCCAGCAGAAAGAGTCGATTCAGCTGCAGGTGGAGATGGCTCAGAAATTCTCAGAACAGGCCAATAAAAACTACCGCAAAGCCTTTCTGAAGGAGCAGCTGAAGAACATTCAGGAAGAATTGAATGACGGATCGACCTCTGGTTCCAACAAAAAAGATTATCACGAGTTGATCGAACAGGCCGGCATGCCCGATGAGGTCAAAGAGGTCGCACTGGAGGAACTGGTAAAGTTCGAAGAACAGGGACCGAGCAGTCAGGAGAGTCATGTTATTCGCAATTATCTCGATCTGTTGGTTGCCTTGCCCTGGAAAACGGATAAAGGCCGGGAAATCGATATTGAAAAAGCGCGTACTGTTCTGAATGAACAACATTATGGCCTGGATAAAGTCAAGGACCGTATCATTCAGCATCTGGCAGTCATGAAGTTGAAGAATGATAAACAGGGTTCGATCCTATTGTTGGTCGGCCCTCCGGGGACTGGAAAAACCAGTCTGGGGAAAAGCATCGCTGAGGCGCTGGGCCGCAAATATGTGAGGGCCAGCCTGGGTGGGATCCGGGATGAGGCTGAAATCAGGGGTCATAGAAGAACTTATGTTGGTGCACTTCCCGGAAGGATCATCCAGGGGATGAAGAAAGCGGGCGAGAAAAATCCTGTGTTTGCGCTGGACGAGGTGGATAAAATCGTCTCCGCTTTTCACGGAGATCCGGCCAGTGCGTTGCTTGAGGTACTTGATCCTGAGCAGAACAACACCTTTTCGGATCACTATCTTGAAGTGCCTTATGATTTGTCAGATGTGTTTTTTATTGGCACTGCCAATACACTGAAGAGCATTCCGGCCCCTCTGCTGGACAGGATGGAGGTGATTCACCTTTCCGGCTACACCGGCAATGAAAAGTTTCACATTGGCAGGGACCACCTGATTCCTTCGGTTCTTGAAGAGCATGGGTTGGATAGCGGCCAGGTATCAATTGAAGATGAGGCATTAAAATCGATTATTGATCAGTATACCCTTGAAGCGGGTGTGCGAGGCCTGCGCAAGCAGTTGACGTCTGTGGCCAGGGTGATTTCTGAAAAGATTGTCACAGCCAATGTCGAGTTACCCTATCAGGTCTCGGCTGACATGTTAGAGGACGTTTTAGGGCACCCGGTCACAAGGCATGATGTGGCACAATCGGTCAATCAGCCGGGTGTGGTCACCGGTCTGGCCTGGACCCCGATGGGGGGTGAAATTTTATTTATTGAGGGAACCCATATGCCCGGTACCGGCCAGTTGACTTTGACCGGGCAGCTGGGTGACGTCATGAAGGAGTCAGCCAGAATTTCATTGAGCCTGGTGAGATCCAGACTGGCTTTCAGCCTGCCCAATTTTGATTTTAACAAGAAGGATCTGCATATCCATGTTCCTTCCGGATCGATGCCGAAGGATGGGCCATCGGCCGGGGTTGCTTTGTTTACAGCAGTTGCTTCGTTGATCATGGGGCGTAAGATCAATCCAAAACTCGCGATGACGGGTGAAATCACTTTGCGAGGCTCGATACTGCCGATCGGCGGGCTCAAGGAAAAAATCCTGGCAGCTCACCGTGCAGGGATTAAGAAGGTTATTCTGCCTCTGGAAAATGAAAAAGATCTGAAAGATGTACCCGATGATGTCAGGGAGCAGATGACCTTTGTTCCGATTGCCACGATCGAGGATTTGATCAAGGAAACACTGGACCTGGAACTGCCAAAACAGGAGGTGCTGATGAACGATCCCATTTCTGAAAATGGCTTTAAATTTGGTATTTGAAAATTGACCGCTTTTTGTCTCAATGGGGTGTGGCCGCAATAAGGACAGTTGCTTTGATATGTTGGGAATACTGCGAGCCCTCTGATAACACGAGGGTTCAAAGTTCGAAAACCGGGCCATGTATCCAATGGCCCGGGCAGGTGCAATCTGGGACGACTAATACCCCAAGACCTTGTCAACCATATTGATCAGCGGTTCGCCGGCTTGATAGCGTTTCAGGTTTTCTGTAAAGATATCCAGGAGACGATCGATATAGTGAGGGGTTCCGCCAGCCACGTGGGGGGTGATAACAACATTGGGCATTTCCCAGAGGGGTGATTCTTCGGGCAGAGGTTCTGTTTCAAAAACGTCCAACCCTGCACCTGCAATTTTATCTTCCAGCAGCGCCCGGATCAGAAATTCTTCCTGGATCAGCGAGCCCCGGGCGATATTGATGATCACTGCGGTCTCCTTCATGGCTTCCAACTCCGCTTCGCCAATCAATCCATCCGTTTCAGATGTGCCTGCTGCTGTAACCACCACCCAGTCTGACATGGCCAGCATTTCGTGAAGCCTGTCTGGGCCAAACATCCGGTCCACAAACGGGCTGGACCGCTCCGGATTCCGTCTGACTCCCACGACCTTCATATTAAGAGCCTTGGCCTTTTCCGCGGTTTTTTCCCCGATCTTTCCCACACCGATAAGTCCCAGGGTGGTTCCTTCCAATTCTGTGATATCGCTTCTGCGCTTCCATTTTCCCTCGAACTGGCTCATCATATGATTATTGAGATTGCGGCTGAACGCAAAAATAAGGGCAAGGATGTGCTCTGAGATAGGAATCGCGTGAACCCCTGACGCATTTGTCAGAATCACATCACTTTGCGCGATTTCCGGAGACTTCAGCACCCGGTCGGCTCCGGCGCTGGCAAGTTGTGCCCATTTCAGATTAGGCAGCTTTGCGATCCAGGCATTCAGAAACAAACCCAGGAAAATCTCAAATTTCGGGCTCCTGGCAGTCATTGCTTCTGTCCACTCTTCCCGGCTCTTGATCACAACCACTTCAGCCCCGGGGGCGTATTCCTGTATGCGTTTGAGATGCCTTTCCAAAAACGTGTCCTCCCGTAGCATGAGACCGTAGAAAACAGCAATACCATTAATTTTTTTCCGTGTCATGTCAGTTCCTGGCAAAATTTTGAAGAATCGAATTTCTATTGCTATCGATGTATCTGTGACGGTTTTAATCTTCGAATTAGTGTATTTATATCGAAACTGGGAAAATAAGGAAAGCCAAACTGGACACTTCACAGGATAAAGATATATTTATGGGTTTCTTAAGTTTTCACTCAAACACAGGTTAAAAATGAAAAACAAATCAAAAAAAACCTTCCCGACCTGCGCGTCCTGCGAGATCGAGATGTGGAACAGGCGTTGTATTGTTGAAAATGGTGAGGTCTCAAAAGGATGTCCCACGGTTTCGCGCAAGAAGGTACTGCAGGCTGCTGATGAACTCTATAATAATCCAGAGCATCTCAAGTTCGCACGTCAGGCATCGATTCAGGAAGGAGATGGGTACGACAATAAGTTTGACAAGGAAAGCCGGTCTGTTGTCCTCAATCCGATCAAGACCCGGATTGTTGAAGTCTGCGAATTTGCAAAAAAAATGGCATATCAAAGAATCGGTCTGGCTTTTTGCATCGGCCTGGCCAGGGAGGCTGCGATTGTTGAGGAGGTTCTGCAGAACCACGATTTTGAAGTGGTCTCGGTAGTCTGCAAAGCGGGTTGTGTGCCGAAAGAGCGGATCGGGGTGAATAAAGAAGAGTTCATCGTCCCGGAAATTGGCGAAATGATACCCGGGGCCAGCGAAACCATGTGCAATCCGATTTTTCAAGCCGAAGTTTTAAACAATGAAAAAACCGACTTCAACGTCGTGATTGGGCTCTGTGTGGGGCATGACTCCCTGTTTTTCAAACACGCGGACGCCTATACAACAGTTCTGGCTGTTAAGGATCGCGTGACCGGTCACAATCCCCTGGCAGCCATTTACCAGTCGTCATCCTATTACCGCAAGATTATGCAATAGGCGGCGCTGACCTCCTCCTCGATAAAACCCGTCTCTGCGCATAAGGATTTAAAGATTTACTAAGTTTGCTTCACGAAAAACCGCCAAACTCGCCTGCCTCGCTCAAACATGGCTTATTTTCGCTTCGCTAAACTAAGAAAATCTAATAAATCCTTATAGGCTCGATCCAGGTTTCATCATTCAGTTTTCTGCAAAAACCTAACTAACAAGGATAGATGCGACTCACAGGGTCGCTTTCTATCCTCGGTTCAACCGGACATTGCTGAGAAAATTTACTTTTGATCAGAGAATTGATAGCATTCTCATCGAGCCTGTCACAAAATCGGATAATTGAGGAATCATAACAGACCCGTTATCAAGTAAAGCTGGCCTTGAGGCGAGTCGATGGTGTATAGTGGTGAGAGGTAATACAGTGAGTGTTCGTGAGAGTTTCACGATTTATAAATCTATGGGATAACAGCTGTTCTTTAATAAGCGGAACTGAAGACAATGAACCGTAATCTGAGAACTATTTTAATTGTCGATGACGATCTTGCCCTTTTGCAGATGTTAAGCCGGAAACTTCAGAAGAAATACCGGATCTTAACGGCCGATTCAGGCAGCAAAGCGATCACAATCCTCGATGATGAAGCGGTTGACCTGATGATACTTGATCAGACAATGCCCGAGATGTCCGGCTTTGATACATATACAGAGATCAACAGGAAGTTTCAGTATCCTCCCCTGGCGATTATGGCTACCGCATTTGGGAATCTGCATCTGGCGATCATGTTTATGAAGATCAAGGGTGCGGTCGATTTTATCCAGAAACCGATTGACTATAAAGTACTGGAACTGAAAATCAAACGGGCTTTTTCGATTTTCGACCTGCAAAACGAATTGCGGACTGCGGAAAAAAAACAGAGAGAGGCGGAAGAACGAATCAATGCTTCCTTGGCAGAAAAGGAAATCCTGCTGCAGGAAATTCAACACCGTGTTAAAAACAATATGAACATCATCTCAAGCCTGTTGAACCTTCAGATGGACGAGGCTGGAGACGAGAAAACCAGGGCGGTTCTGCAGGATAGTCATAATCGTATTCAAACAATGGCGATGATTCACGACTCCCTTTATCTCACTGATGATCTGTCATTTATCGACATGCAACCTTATCTGTCAAAACTTGGGGAAAATATCCTGAAAGGGTATACGACAGAAAACAAGATTCGTTTGCTGGTTGAAGCTGAAAACATCAAACTGGGAATCAGGCAAGCTTCTCCACTCGGCCTGGTTTTTAATGAGCTGCTCACAAATTCGATAAAATATGCGTTTCCGGAAAATGGTATCGGTGACGCCTCAATTCGGTTAAAGAAACTGGCTGATGGTTTTGAACTGACATACATGGACACTGGGATTGGCATTCCAGACGACCTGTTCAAACGGGAAACAAATTCGTTGGGGCTGAAACTGGTCCGAACTTTGGTCGAACAGCAGCTGAACGGTTCGATAGACATACAAGGTCAGAAGGGTGCGAAGTTTATCATCAAGTTTATGATTGCCTCATCTTAAATAAGGTATGGATAAAAAAAATCAAGTTAAAGTAGATAGGGATTTTGAAGATATTGTGGAACCGTACCTTGATCACATTCGCAACGATATCCTGCTGATGAGAGATTACCTGAATGATGCTGATTTCCAGAATATACAACTGATTACCCATCAGATTAAAGGTAGTGGCGGGAGTTTTGGGTTTGGTTTTATTACCGAATGCGGAGAATTCCTGGAGCATGCTGCCAATGTTAAGGATCGTGATAAAATCAACCGGGGGCTGGAAGATCTTGCGGAATATCTTGGTAAAGTCGAAATCCTCTTCGTTTCTGAAGACGAACTCTAAGGGTTGGCTCAAAAATTACTTGGCATTTTGTCTGCAAAATGTCCAGTCTTTATGGGACTTTTGCGGACAGATTATGCCAAGTTATTTATGAACGATCCCCTAACCCTCAAAAAATTTTCACTACTCAGTCTGACATGAAACCCAAACTGATATCCGGTATCGTTCTGATCGCAGGTCTGCTGCTGACGGTTTTATTTTTACTGTTTTCATTGGATACAGAACGTGATCGCCTGCAAAACAGGTTAAAGCTTGCAGGAGAGCGTCGTTATTTCGGGCTGCATGAAGAACTGGAGAGCCATTTCACCATCTTGGAATCCCTGAATTCCTTTTTTATCGCTTCGGAAAAAGTCAACCGCAAAGAGTTCACTGTTTTCGTAAAGCCGCTGCTCAAAAGACATAAGGCCATTCAGGCACTTGAGTGGATTCCCCGTGTTGTTAATGCTGAGCGGCAGGTGTTTGAGAAAAATCAACAGACTGAAATAGTCGGATTTCGAATAACTGAACGCCATTCCCAGGGAAAGATGGTTCCCCGTCAGTCAGCTCCTGAGTATTTTCCAGTTACCTATTTGGAACCCATGGCAGGTAACGAAGCTGCAGTCGGTTTTGACCTGGCTTCGAACAAAGTTCGTTTGCGGACACTTAACCTGTCAAGATCATACCGCAGTATGATGGCCACGGACCGGATACGCCTCGTTCAGGAAACGCAGGCTCAGTTTGGTATTCTGGTTTTTATGCCTGTCTTTCATTTGAAGCCACCGCAATCCTCTGACATAAAGCCGGCAGAAGATCTGATGGGGTTTGCCCTTGGGGTGTTCAAAGTGCCGGACCTGGTCGCAAAAGCGAAAGAATCTATACAGTTGGAAGATTCCGGGATTCTGATCAACCTGTTTGATCGGTCGGCAGCGCCTGAAAATCAGAACCTGTATTCTGAATTTGATGAAGCAACTGTTAAAAACGGAATCTACTATCATAAATTGTTTACGATTGCTGGCAGGCGATGGGAACTGGTTGCTACAGCAGATCAATCTTTCCTGGATCAGCATTATAGTATTATTCCCTGGGTAGGTCTCATTTTTGGAATCTTCACCTCCTTTTTGCTGGCTGGTTTTTTTTATATCCAACTCAGGACAAATGAGAAGATTAAGGTTGAGGTCAGAAACCGAGTACAGGAATTACGAAACAGTGAGGTCAAGACAAAAAAAATATTGGATACAGCCTTGAACGGCATGATAACCATCAATAGCAAAGGGATTGTCGACTATCTCAATCCTGCTGGTGAAACGCTGTTTCAATACCGGGCTGATGAAGTGCTGGGGAAGAATGTAAACATGTTGATGCCGGAACCATACCATGCCCAGCACGATCAATATCTTGAGAATTATCATCAGACCGGTATTCCCAAAATTATCGGATTTAACAGGGAGGTCATTGGTAAGCGAAAAAATGGCACAGAGTTCCCCATGCGCCTGGCTGTGGGTGAAATGGAGTTTGGCGGGATTAAGACATATGTAGGGGTGATTTTGGATATCACCGAACAGAAAGCGGCTGAGAGAGACCTGATCGCATCGAAGGAACTGGCTGAGGAAGCCAACCGCTTGAAAACAGATTTTTTAAATACGATGAGCCATGAACTGAGAACCCCGCTTACGGTCATACTCGGTAATATCAGCGATTTGACGGATGTTGACGACCTGCCGGATCTGGAAGAAATTGCAGATATTGCAGGTGACATTCAAAAAGCAGGGGACCATCTGCTGGCGTTGATCAACGATCTACTGGATCTCTCTAAAATAGAAGCCGGTAAAATGGAACTCGAACTGCATCAGGTTGGCACCCGTGAAATCGTCGGCAATTCAATCGATACACTTAAAATTCTGGCCGAAAGAAAGGGCATCAAGCTGGTCGATCAAGTGATGGATCACACCGTGGCCGCTGACCCCATCCGGTTAAAACAGATCTTGATGAACCTGATCGGTAATGCGATCAAATTTACCGACACCGGAGAAATTACAATTTCGGTCGAACCCACGGCCAAAGAGATTATGTTCCACATTTCAGATACTGGAAGTGGAATCACAGCGGAAGATCAGGAGCACATTTTCGACCCGTTTCGTCAGGTTGACAGTTCATCCAGAAGAAGAGCCGGTGGTTCCGGTCTGGGACTGGCGATTACAAAAAAACTGGTGGAACTGCACGGTGGGCAGATAGGACTAAAAAGTACCATAAACCAGGGGAGCACATTTTCATTTTCACTTCCCGTCTTTCAAGAGTCAAATCATGAAGATACTGGTCGTTGATGACAACGTAGATATTCAAAAGATGCTTAAAAGAAAACTGCTCAAGCAGGATTGGGAGGTTTTCTCATGTGAAAATGGAGCCCAGGCCATTGAAATGGCCTGGGAAGTAAAGCCCGATCTGATTCTGATGGATATGCATATGCCGGTCATGGACGGGCATGAGGCGACCCGCACACTAAGAGCTCAGGGTTATCAGGGCAAAATAGCCGCTCTGACCGCTTCGGTCATGCATAAGGATACAAAGGCAGCCCTTCAGGATGGCTGCGACTATTTTATTGCCAAACCTCTTTCCAAAGATTTCGTTCAGGACATAAAAAAAATGCTTACTGCATGAGATATTCTGTTACTCCGGGCTAAAGAATCACTTCAATCAGGACCGGTCCCCTGGTGTTGACCGCTTTTTCGAATTGATCATTGAATTCTGAGGCGGTTGTAGCTCGGTGCGCGGAAACCCCCATGCCTCTGGCCAGATCGCAGAAATTCAAGCTGGGTCTGGTCAGGCTGAACAGCTCCGAGATAGCGGGATCAGGCTTGTCAATCCCCACCCGGAATAGCTCAACATTCAGAATACCGTAAGAGCGATTGGAAAAAATCACGGTGGTCACATCGAGATTTTCTCTGGCCTGGGTCCAGAGTGACTGAATCGTATACATAGCCCCCCCATCTCCGCTGAGACAGATCACCTTGCGCTCAGGACACGCCACCGCCGCACCCGTGGCAAGTGGCAACGCCTGCCCGATGGATCCGCCGGTCAGGTACATCCAGTCGTGGACTGGAGCCCCCCGGGTCAGCTTCAAGAGCCCGATTCCGGATGTTCCGGATTCGTCGCTGACAATGGCATTTTCAGGCAGGAAAGCACCGACCGCCGCTGCGACCGTCATCTGATTTAAATCTCCGGTTTCCAGTTCAGGACGATAGGGATCGTAAGCAGGTGGCGTAATGGTGTTGGCACCCAGTTCCTCGACTAGATCACATAAAGCCTGAATACTGTTTTCCTCCGGTGTCGCCAGCACATGTAATTTACAGTCCGCCGGTACCAGTCGGGTGGGTTTGTCCGGGTAGGCGAAAAAAGAGTCCGGTCGACCGCACTCTACCAGGATCAGGTTTTTGATGCCTGCAAAGCGCTTGGCAGCATCTTCGGCGAAATAGGGGAGTCGGTTGATTTTAGTCCTGCCCGCACCCCTCTCCAACCGGCCAACGAAAGTATCATGCAGCAGGGTCGCATTGGCTGATATCGCAACCTGGTTGGCAGCCGCCAACCCTTTTTCTCTCAAGGCTTTTCCACGCATCAGAATGACGGTGGGCTCCTTTTTGGATAAAGCCGCCGCGATTTTTTTGATCCTGTCAGCAGAGACACGGGGCGTATCGGGGACTGTCCCTATATCGAGCGGGCTGCCGTTACTTTCGCCCCAGGAGACATCCGCTGGTAGGATCAGGGTAGCGATCCTGCCGGGAGCCTGTTTCGCAGCCAGGACCGCTTCCAGGCCGTCCCAGGCAATGACATCCGGGTGGTACGAGGTGCGCACCCAATCCGAGACTGGACGAGCCAGACCTTGAACGTCTGAATTCAGCGGTGTGTCGTTTGATTTGTGATGGGTGGCATGGTCCCCAATGATGTTAACCATAGGCGAACACGCTTTTCTGGCATTGTGCAGATTCGCGATGCCATTTCCCAATCCCGGTCCCAGGTGCAATAAGGTACAGGCAGGTTTGTCAGCCATCCGCGCATAGCCGTCAGCCGCTCCGGTTGCAACACCTTCGAAGAGGGTCAGGATAGAGCGCATTTTCTTTTCCTGACCGAGCGCGGCTAAAAAATGCATTTCGGATGTGCCCGGATTGGTAAAGCAGACATCTACACCGGCTTTTAACAATATAGATACAAGATTTTCTGCTCCTGTCATGAAATACTCCTTCTTGTGGATTATAGTAGTTTCTGATAAATGACATTAATTTTATAATTATTTACCACCTTTCTGGAGTCGAGGGTATTATGATTCAAAACGATGGAAAACAGGACGTTTTCCAACAGCTCCAGGGACGGATTCATGCGTGTTTTGAATCATGATACCCTCGACGGAACTCATTCTGAATAGTTATTTTTTTTAACTAGTTGGTTATTCGCTCTCCTCGTTTAACCCCTTAAACCCATAGGCCTTTGCCAACAGGGTGATAGGGTGCATTACCTGCTTTACTTCGTCCAGGCCCGAATTCAGATAAGATCGGCAGGATGGGCACTGGGTAACCACGGTGTCCGCTTCTGTCTGGTTGATGTCCTCGATTTTCGGGGAAAGGATCTTTTGCGACAGTTCCTTGTTATCCATAAAAAAGACCCCACCTGCGCCGCAACACTTTTCAGGCTCTTCCATCTCTTTCAGTGTTGCTCCCGGGATTTCGGAAAGCAGCGAGCGAGGAGCGTCGTTAACGGTCTGTGTCCAGTTGCCGTGACAGGGAACATGGTATGTGTACAGCTGATCTATCTCATCAGGTGTGCGGGTGAGACCGGTGTGGTTCAGATAGTCGGTGACCTCCATTATTTTGGATGAAACCGCCCGGGCTTTTTCTGAAAGCGGATCGTCCTCGGGAATCACCTTGAGCAGTTTCTGCTTCAGAGTCAGTCCGCAGGAGGTGCAGTCAGTGATAATCGTCTCTACATCCAGAGCGGCCAGTGCCTGAATGTTTTTCTCCATCAGCTCGCGAGCAGTGTCGATATCGCCCTCTACCAGTGCCGGGATGCCGCAGCAGACAATTTTCTCCGGAATCGTGACTTTGATGCCATTGACCAGCAGGACTTTCATGACGGCGTCACCGGTGTCAGGGTAGAGGGTATTGGTGGCACAGCCGACAAAATAGGCCACATGATCCCTTATCTCTCCTTCAGGCGCATAGGTTCCCTGGTACAGATCTTCAAAAGATTTTTTGGGAACCAGGGGAATCTCTTTGGGGCTGATTCCCACCGATTTGGCCATTATATCCGCCTTTTTCAGCAGCCCCTTCACCCCACGTTTTTCCATCACCTGTTTGAGCAATATTCGTTTGGGGAGATTGAGTCTTTTGCCTTTGTACACCTGGTGTCGTGCGGCCATCACGATTTCATCGACCGGTACGTTTGCCGGACAGGTCTGCTGGCAGTTGGAACAGAGCAGGCAGCGGTTGATGACCTCTTCCGCCCGCTTCGAGAAGGGTAGATTCTTCTCGACCAGAGTCTCTTTGACGATGATCATGCGGGAACGGGCGACGTGTGTTTCCAGAAGATCTGCCCTGTAAACGGGACAGGTGGCTTCACAGAAACCACAGTGGGAGCACTTTTCCATCAGTGCACTGTAAGACGCAAGATCCTTTAGCATGTTGTACCTCGATCAATCCAGATTTTGCCGGGATTCATGATCCCAGTGGGATCAAAAGCCTTTTTGATCGCCTTCATCAAGTTCACCTGTCTCTGACCCAGCTCTTCCACAAGAAATTCTGCTTTATGCCAACCGATACCGTGCTCCCCTGAGACACTACCCCCTAGTGCAAGGCCCGCCTTAACAACCTCACGCACGACCTGCATGGATTTTTCCATCTGTTCCTGGGAGTCGTCGAGCACCATAATGGAGGGGTGCATGTTTCCGTCCCCGGCATGACCACCCGCCCCCACGCTGAACGCCATTCGGGAGGAAATCTCTTGCAGCTTCCGCAGATAGGCAGGGATACGATCTCTGGGTACCGTGACGTCTTCTATAATAACCTTGTGTGCGGCCGCCATTGATAACGGATAGAGGCTTGAACGGGCTTTCCAGTAGCTCAACGCCTCTTTTTTGTCTTCAATCACCCGCACATCCAGCGCTTTCATATCGCGGCAGATACTCTCGATGCGGCGGGATTCATCGACAATCTGACGCTCCTGACCATCCAGCTTGATAAACAGGCATGCCTCTCCATCCGGTTCTAAGGGTGGGTTTAAAATGTTTCCCATTAAACGGATGGCGCCTTTCGAGACATATTCGAGCATGGCTGGCACCATCCCGGCAGCGATGATGGCGGAGACTGTTTCACTGGCCGTTTCCGCCGTTTCACAGCTGACAATAATGGTACGATCCATGGGGGGGAGTGGCAGCAGGCGCAGAGTTATATTTGTGATCACACCCAGTGTGCCCTCGGAACCGGTCATGAGGTGGGTCAGGTCGTAGCCTACCGAATGTTTGACGCATGTGCTGCCGGTGTTGATGATGGAGCCGTCCGGCAGGACAACCTCCAAGCCCAGGACATAGTTGGATGTCGTGCCATATTTAACACCGTGAGGGCCGCCGGCACGTGTAGAGACGTTGCCTCCCAGTGTACAAACCGTCATGCTCTGGGGGTCGGGTGGATAAAAAAGCGTCAGTTTTTCCACCGCTCGATGGAAATGGGACAGCACCACTCCGGCTTCAGCCCTGGCGGTCAAATTTCCCGAGTTGATTTCCAGGATCTGATTCATTCTCTTCATATCCATCACGATACCGCCCTGAGTTGGGGTACAGGCACCGGACAGACCGCTGCCGGCTCCCCTGGGCGTGACCGGTAGATTTGCGGTGTTGGACGCGTAGCGTAGAACTTTTGAGATATCTTCTGCCGTTTGCGGCAGGACAATGGCGTCCGGTTTGCCACGGGCAAAATAGTGGGTCGCATCCGCTTCATAAGCCAAAAGATCTACGGGGTCGGTTTTAACACTCTGGCTGCCAATCAATTGGCCAAGATCTTTTGCTAATCCATTCATCTGTCTTCCTGTGAAAACGGGTCTGTGAGGCATTGCAGAGCGGTTCTGAACCGGCTGTGATGGGTCTCAGAGGGATATTCTTTGCGTGAATGCGTTTGCTTTCTTTGTATACTGACTTTTACAGGTTTTTTTCGACTCTATCAAGTCCGATGAACCGTTGTTATCTCCTCATCGTTACCTGCCGGTTTTGGGCCATGAATTCAGCGAACTTCTCATACCCCTCTTTTTTGATATAGCCGATGCAGGCTTGTCTGTCCGATCTGAAAATGAATCCAAACAGACGAGCCATAAAATTGTCATACATTTTACAATCATTGGGATCAGCATATGTTTTGCAGTCGGCACAGCTCTGGTATCCGTTTTCAAGACAACAGCTTCTGACCTTGCACCAGGATGCTTTTTCATTCCCCTGGCAACCGTCACATTTTCCGTTTAAGTATTTCTTACAGGCGCCACAATACAATCCGCAAAAGGCAACGTTTTTTACATCTACTTCGATTTTTTTCATGATCGGCTCCGAATTGGGTTATTGGGTTTTTTATGCCTGGATTCTATCATAATTGAAATTTGCGACAACCCTATTTTAACAGGTGTGTCTTTTTGAAGAAAACTAGGTGTGCAGAGACGCTTTTGCGTTTGCCAACAATAGCGCTAACGCAATGATGACAAGGGAAACTCATGCGATTGCCCTGGAGCAGCCTCCTTTCCTGCTAGTTCTTTGAATTGGTTACCTGATACTATCAGCACCAGCCCGATGTGCAGTGAACAGGCTAGCTGCTTTATATTACTGGAGTGACATTCCACCATCGGAACAAGCAATGTGGATGACAAAATCCCGTAGCA